>Ga0114975_10000126_pt1 | contig 55328 bp, 83 predicted proteins | sample S_130626_EF_Meta_FD_87031 | JGI IMG/M metagenome (GOLD analysis project Ga0114975, IMG submission 87031) | Freshwater microbial communities from Lake Simoncouche, Canada to study carbon cycling - S_130626_EF_MetaG | ecosystem: Environmental > Aquatic > Freshwater > Lake | place: Lake...
GGGCTTCGCCAACCTGTGTCATCCTACTCTGTTAAAAGTTATCTTAGTTTATTTCTAGCCCAGACAATCTCTTCTTCATCTTAAATGCCTTTGATGCCCTTCGTTTGGAGTATTGCTTGTTGTCTTTTGCCTTTACAAGTCCTGCCATTGCTAGGTGGTAGTAGATTGAGTTGTGGTCTTTGCATAGTGCGATTGTGATTTGGTTTGGTGATACACCTTTTTTATATAGTTCGCATATGACCTTGGCTCTTAGCATTGATGCGTTCTGATCTCTCTTTGTGCTTAGAACAATTGCCTTCTGTTCTGGTGTGAGTATCAAATCTATGTAGGCTCTTGCCTGCTCTGCGATTGTTAAGAAGGTGGGCTCTTTCACATCTCCTGCTGTTTTGATTGGATTGGTGGCTACTATGTTCGCCAGCCTCTCCAGCATTGCTTTTGTAGTGCGTAGTTCGTTCTCCAGATTCAGTAGCCTACTTGCTACTATGCTCTGCCATTCTTGGTTTGTGCCTGTTAGGTTGTTCATGTGTTCTCCCTTGCCAACTCCTTGAATGCTATTTGTATACTATTGGGTGCTGGGAGTTGAAGCATCAGCGTCCCATAGGTGTAAGTCTTTCCTGTGTAGTGGGGAGGGAATATTGTGTTGGTGGCACTCGCCACATCCACTTCCTTCAGCCCTGCCTTGTCTAGCTCTAGCAACTGGTCATTGTATGGGTCACATGAAGCTCCCACCCTATATAGTAGAAGCTCCTGCTCATATGTTCCTGCTCTTGCTTTGTTCTCGTCCCAAAATTCAAACTGCTCAAGCTCTGGACAAAGAGCTTTGAACTTCTTCCAGTTCTTTCCCTTGTTTGTCATGTAGAAGTAATCGCCCCCAACCTCATCCTCAAATACTGCTTGTTCGTTCTCCCTCTTGTTCTTTGTTTTGATTCCCCATATTCCCGCAAAGGAGAAGTAGCCACCCTGTTCAAGACTAGCACCTATCAAAGCAAACTCGTCTCCTAGTGTTCTCCAGATTGTACAGTTCATATGTCTTTTATGATACTGCTGAATGTTGGATTGATGCCCCTGCCAATCTTTTCCAAGAACTTGTCCATATGAGTCAGTCCATTTTTAATGATCGACTTTGAGGTGTGATCATAGGAAGGCCAATGTTGCTTTGCCCCTGTCCTCATCAGCTGACGCATGTAAGCCAACTGCTCCTCGTTTGCGAATAAGATTGCTGCTTCTCTGGGTGTCTTTGTCTGCTTGTAGTTATATACTGATCTGAGTATCGCTGGCATTGTGTTGTCTCCTTATTTTCCTTTGTGGAAATGTTTCATAACTGATGCTTCATAGGTTTGCTCTATTATCAAATTCTCAAAGTATTTGTCCATATTTACTCTTTTTAGCTCTGCCAACTTCTTCCAGATTTTATATGTCTCTGGCTTCATATCGTGCGTAACGATTGCTTTTGTTATTGCCATAGCTCTAAAAGTGCCTCGAAAGTATCCAAACTGGAAGTGCCACCACATATAGCCACCAAGGCATACCCTGCGAGTAGATAATTAGGCAGGCTATGAACAGGGTCATGCGATTTCTCTTATTGGGTGGTCTTTTATTATTTCTTCATTGCGTATCTCAACTGCGACCTCAAGCCTGTTCTTGTCTTGGCACTCTTCTATTTTTTGCCAGTCATCTTCAGTCCAAGCTGATGTATCAAATATTGCCAGCCTGCTGGCAATTCCATAGCTTCCATCTTCAGCGAAGTAGTGGGTCATACGATTTCGTTCTCCTTTTCAATTAAGACTGTAAGCTCAACCTTTCCACTTGTGCCTCTTATATGCATTACAAAAGGCAAGATTTCGTGCAGAAATTTGCCTTTTCGACTCGCTGTATTCCTAGCTCTCTCAACGCAGGCACTACGAGTATCTGCGGGAAGGTCTGCAAGCCTGCATATGGGGTGCTTTGCTACACCACAAAGCTCCACAAACTCTTTCCTAGTCATTTTGTCCATTTGTTACCTCTTTTGTTCCACGTGGAACATTTCACACTAACATCTCTTGCTCAACTTCTTCCGCAACCTCGACCTCTGGCTCAAGCTCACGAAACCTTTCGATTTTGAAGCCCCTCTCCCTGTGAGGAGGAGCTTCACTATTAGGATTGGCAAGCTCAACAAGCGTAACAGCGATCTCACCAGCTTCTCCGTTGATTCCAACCCCAACTTCTACATCTCGAATTGTATACACCTTGTCCTTGAGTGGTAGATTCGTGTAGTAAATAAGAATCTCTGTTGGGAATCTGTCGTCCACGCATATAACTTTTGTACCAGAAACCACTCAAACGCCTTCCATATCGAGAGCTTCTTTTGCTCTCTTGGCAACTTCCCCTTCAACACTTACGAGAAGTTTTAACTGCTCTTTCATTCGCTTGTTGCTCGCCTCAAGATGGAGAACTCGCAGATAAAGTTGTTCGTTTTTTTCACGCATTTGCTCCAAGCCAGAGGCCATGATTTGTGCAGAGGCATCTGCAAAACATCCCTTCGCTATGCTGGGTGTTACATCCATGCGATATATTGTTGCATCAACTTGGCTCGCTTGGCAAGCCTGTTGTAGCTCCTGTCTGATAAGGTTTTTCAAGTTCTGAATCGAAAAGAACTGACTTGAGTTTTGCGAGTGTTGCTGTTGGTATTCCACAGGTGCGTCCATCAGTATCATTTGTAGTTGCCTCCATTATTACATCCGACACAACTGAAGCCAGATCAGCGTATGCCTTCGATGCGGTGTGTGCGTATCTTGCCAAGTCAACGATCAGTTGTGCGGTTTCGTGGGTCGCTTTGAACTTCTCCTCTGACGCTCCACGAAGCAATGCTCTCGCTATGCTGTCACCATCTTTATCCCAAATATAATAGTGTTCGCTCTTCCAATTATGAGCACCACCAAGCTCTGCTGTGGTTCTCCAAGGATATCCAAGCTCACGAAGCTTTGTCAAAATATATTCGTCGGGCTTCATAGCCAAGCTGGTCTTTCGCTGTAGTTCCATCGTGCGAAGCCAAGCTTTGCCCCCTTGTAATAACTTCTATATGCCTGCACGCTGTCCTCGCCCTTGAACTCGTCTGGCATGGCTTGGGCAAACTTGGTAAGACCCTTGGTCGGAAGCTTCAGAACCCCCTCAAGGAACGCATTGTGGAGCGTTTTTGATGCACTCTGGAGGACGCTCTGGCATTTGTGCATCTTTCCAAAGCGTATTGTATATGTATAGCACAATGCCAAGCCGTGAGACAGAAGCCAGTTTAGGTTTTCACAGCTTTGCCTAGCCCATATTGTACATGGGTGGTTCTGAAAGCAGGGTTTGTACTGATGCTCCAAGCCGAGCAGAGCTAGGTTAGTTGAAATCATTTGTGCAGACTCAAGAGGCATTTTTACGATGTGCTGATCGCACAAGTCTCTCGCAGATTTTACTGGGCACTCGTTTACTGCAAAGATATTCACGACTTGTATCCCTTCAAAGTTTTCCCATTGCTTGGATGAGCAGACACAAGCTGACTGATGGCTTGCCTTGTTCGCCACTCAACATTTTCTAGGAATGTTTGTGAGACTTGCGTGAACTGGTCATTTCGTGATGCCTTCGCCATCTGCAACGCCATCTCCCTAACTTTTCTTTTTACGATTACCATTGCTTTTTCCTTTCTGCCCAATGCGTTTCCGCTTGGCAAGATTTTTTTGTGTTGCCAGCAAAATATTTCCACCACGATACACAATCAGCATAAATTTGTTCATGGGATTTTGCCCTTCGAGATGGAGATTGCCCTGTCCATCATATCCACTTGTTTTTTCCAGAAGCAGTACTGGTTTCTGCCACAAATTTCGTTCCTAACGCTCTCAATCGTTTCCAGCAAGACTTTGATGATAGTCTCCTTTGCCTCAAGCTGTAGTTTCACTTCTTCCAGCCGTGGCTCGACAATATGTGAAATGTCGATGGGCTGGGAGATTCGCATGCCATCTGAGTCGTTCATTCTTGCTTCAACTTGGTTCATTTTGCTTCTCCTTGGTGGTCACAAATTGTGACTTGCTTCCTAGTCATTATTCCCAATTCTTGAAGTGGGCGAGCCAGCCTCGTTGGTCATATACCTTTTGAGGTATCGAATAGTTTTTTCGAGGCTAGCCGTGACGATGGGGTTGTATCGATTTTCCTCAACAAGCTCAAGCAGGGCATTTGAGGCCACTCGCCAGTCGCTCGTATTCGGAATAGTTTTGCTGGGTAGCATTTTTCTTGCACAGAATTGTCTGTAGCTTTCTAGTTTAACTTGCACTTGAACTCCCTTCTGCTTCGACTCGCTTCCCGATAACCCTCTGGACGATGGGCAACAAGGGGATGTTTGTTCCCTTTACGCACCAATTTTGCGATGACCCAATCCCTCTTTGCAAAAACAGGGCAACCCTCTGGATTGCCATCAACTCCCTGTTGCTCATTTGTTCTATCTCTTTTTCTGCGTATGTCTGTGTTATCATTGTTGTTTGGTCTTTCTTGGTTTGGGTTAGACTTTTCCTTCATCAATTAACTTCATCCGATTGGCTATTCTTTCTTGCTTCTGATTCATATATTCAACTAGATGCTCAATGCTGTGCGAGCCCCCAGTTAAATACTTCTTTTTGTAGTGTGCAGTCCAGCAGTCCCTTTCTTCGCCCATAGCTCCACTCAAGCTCATGGAGAAGCATCTGCTTTTGCTGAACTTTACTTTTTTCTTTTCCCATCCTGCTTGGTTGGTTTTGATCATGGAGTGATTATGCCTTATTCGAAGCCGTTTGGCAAGATTTATTTGCAGTTTTATTCCTCTATAGAGTCAGTGATTTACGACTTTGCCCCTAAAAAAGAGCTATTTTACGACCCAAACTTGAGCGTATTTATGCGAGTTGGCGAACTTTTCCGCTGACGATTCTTTGAGGAAGAAAACATCCACCACAGGCAGTTTTCCTTTTGATGCCTTCTTCGCAACGACTGCTGTGCCTGTGTCGTGAACTTGGCGAACTCCCACGCCTTCGATCATTATCTTTGTTCCGTAGTCAAATATTCTTGGGTCGCACGCAACGCTGATTCCTTCCTTCAATGTGTAGCCAGATGAAGACCGAAGCCTCCGTGTCCAATAGTCCTCGTTGCGATGGTAGGTCGTGAGTCGAACTTTGATTGCCTTACCTATTTTCGATTCCCCAGTTGCAGGCAAAGGCATCCCAAGGTCTCCGAAACTCGTCCATCCCATTGTACTCATCAGAAACACAATTGATAACTTCCGCATAGTTGCCCCACAAGGCAGTAAAGCCGTGCCAAAGATTGGGAGGAATTGTGAGGGTTTGCTTTTTTGTTTCATTGAGGGTGTACCTCCAGAGCTGTTTTCGCTCCTCGCAGTAAATTGCGACTAGTAATGTGCCTTTTATAACAAAGAATCTGTCAACTTGCTTTTTGTGTAAATGCCATGCCTTGACTACGCTTGGGGCACATCCTGTGATGTAAACTTGCTCAATACGACCAGTTTGCGACTTTCGAGTGACTTCATATAGCATTCCTCGGTCATCTAAGTGAATCTGCTTATCTTCAATGAATGGTTCGTTCACTTTAGTTTTTTTGCGTATTCTATTCCGCTCTTGATTGCGTGCGCAAATCCACAGCTAATAATGGCCTTTTCGTCTTTTAGAATGTTTTCCCTGCCAATCGAGAGAAGAATCTCTTTTGTCCCGCTATCCATATCAATGTCCAGTTCTATCATTTTTACTTCTCGTTTTGCGAGTATTTTGATAGTTGGGAGATTTTTTTGATTATTTTTGGGTTTGTCGGTTGTTGCCCAAGCCTTCTCGCCCATTTTGACTCTTTTAACTGCTCTTTTGATTTCTTCTTTTTTCTGCTCATTATTTTTTGCTTTCATAATTTTATTGACCTCTTCCTGAAATGCCTTCTGCTTCTCTCGATACTCCTTCTCCGAGATCGTCCTCATGCTCGGGTAGTTCTCCCCAAGAGGTGATTTTTTTATGGGCTTTGACGGCTGGGCTTTGGACAAACTCTGGATTGACCTGTCTGCCCTGCTCGTCTTTCGCTTCGATAACTTTTGCCTGCCCATTTTGTAGTGCGAGTTTTGCATAAAACTTTTTCCCTTCGTGGTTGAACCAAATGCTTGTAGTCATCCCAGCATTAGTGTTTGTGACATCTCTTGCGTAACATAGGTGAATCCAAGCGTCAAGATAACAGAACGCATTGGCTCCATAATCGTAGTTTGGACAAGTTCCCTTTTGATCTCCCAAGTTTTGCCAGTACGAACAGGTTCTTCCTCCGTGCCATTTTCGATCTCGATAAAAAATATACTTCCTGCCTGCACATGCTCTAGGCAATCCTCACAAAGCTCTGCGTTTTCTTTGCGATCTTCCTTTTCGCACACCGCACACTCCATATCAATTTGCACGAGCATCCTCCGCAATCATCCAAGTTGGCTTGTCCATAAGGCCATGCTCCACCGCCCAACGCCTATCGAGATGTGCTCGCATGTGACATCCGTGGCAAAGGGCAATCCAGAACTCCTCTGCATTTAACATTGCGTGTACTCTCCCCTTAGAGTGGTGAACTTCTGTTGCATGTACGCCACACTCCCTACATTTTGGATTATGTGCAAGAAAAATCTTCCTCTTGGCTGAATATTCACGAAGCTCTAAAGTCCTCTTTTTGCTTGCATTTCGAAGTCCCCCGCTTCGCTTAAGTGGTGAGCGTTTCATTTTTTGAGTGATGGCAAATAAATTTCACTATCTGTCTAGGCTGGAGAGTATCAGCCCAAGAAATAGAAGGGCTGTGACTATGACTAAGAAACACTCGTTCACTTTCTTTTCTTGGATACCTTTTGAAAGTATTCCTCCCACTCCCTGCTGGCTTCAAGTGCTCCCTTCTTGCTCGTAAAGTGCCACACGAACTTGGGGCATCCCTCCCCAAAGAAGAAGCGTGGACCAAGAGGGCTTATGCTTGAGCCAGTATTTATGGTTAGACCCCATATTCCCTCATCAATAACCGTGGGGTAAACTTTATAGTTTGCTATAAAATTCAACAATCGGCTCCAAATCCTTTTTGATCAGGCCTCTCCTGTCTGCTGACCATTGTTCGACTGGGGCTTTGCGAGTCTCCTGTCGTAGCCAGCGAACCCCTTCTTGTGTCCAAGAAACCAGATTGAATGACTTTACAGAATCGTCATCCGTGTCGCTGTATTCCGCTAGAGACTTTCTCATATTGATTCGAAGCTCGGAAACAGTCCACTCGTTTTCAAGTGCCTGCTTGAGCCACTTCTTTTGATCGCCTATGGAAAGTGCTGCTACCTCCCGATGATGCGACCACGACAATCCCTGTATTCTATTTTGTGCTGGAACTTTGTGGGAAACAAAATTGCATGCCTTTAGATAATCCTGCCTGTGCTTGGTGACGCTTTCTGCTTGGGAGTATTTCTGGCCGTAGGTATGCTCGCCGAACACTAGCCAGTCTCCAATCCACCAGTTGAGCGAGGATTCCATGCCAGTCAGAAGCGTCCCAACTTCCAGCCATTTTTCGATTTCGTGTTGCCCTTCGATTGCAAGTTCCATCGATTTGAACTTGAATCCTTCCAGCTGAATTGCATTGGATACTGCGACCATCGGTAGCGTGTTATCTTTAGTCATTTTTTATCTTTCTGTGGTTGGCGAGCCTGTATGATTGCCTAGATAATTGGCTCTTCATCATTCTAGGGGGTGGTAAGTCGAGTTTTTCACACAAGGAAACTAGTTGCTTGTCGAGTGCTTGTTTGCTGACTCCATACTTTTTTGCCAGATCCGTTAAAGTAATCCCTTGACGAAGTCGCAAACCTGTCGCACACGCATAGAGATCAGCCGTTTTTCGGGGATTGGGTGAGTCCACAATGTTACTAAGTACTTGGGCGATTGCCTCCCAGATTCTTTCCGATAATTGACTTTCGACATATTGTGTAAGGGCTTCTTGTACCGAACCAGTTTTAGAGGCTGATGAAATTGCTGACAAGTAGATTTTCTCCACGACAATACGAAACTCTGATATTGTTTTTGGAATTGGCTCTGGATGCCCCCAGATTCTTTCTCGAATGACATCCTCAAGCGTATCCATTGATTCCGCAGGGTCTGGCCAATAAGAGGCATTTGTCGACTCGCTTGGGTCACAGCCTTTTTCATCCATAGGGTTGACATATATAGTTTGATCACGCTTTTTGTCCAGCACTCATTTTTACATAGGCTTCTTTAACACGATCAGAAAGTTCTTTATCGTTTAAATGGGCAAGAGAGAGTTCGATTGTGGGTTTGGAGAAGGTTGCCAAGGCCATCATCATCACCGCCAAGGTTTCGTTCCTAGCGTGATTAAGGGCTATTGTGGCTTGTTCTTCGCAATCTTCAAACCGTGATCTTGGGCTTTCGCATTGGCTTACATATTTAATTTGTGGGCTTTGTGCTGACCAACTGCGGAGGCTCTGCTTCCAATCAATTTCTTTGCCGTACTTGTTTTTCCAATTGCTATTCGAGTAGTAGGTATAGAACTTATTACATACGGATTCCGTTGTGTTGATTGTCCTACCAAAATCATATACTTGCTGAAGTAACGGACGAATAATCTTGCCAAGCTGTTTTTTGCCTTGTATATGTTCTTTATGACTTGAAAGGAGGGGGGCAGGGTTGGGGAGGGGAAGGGGGGGATACGGGGGGAAGGGGAGGGGAAGGGAAGGGGGGGGCAAGGTTACCCCACCATTACTTGCTAACTGCCCAATCGTTCCAATAACTGGTGCTTCCCTCTTCATCCGTCTGCAATAGATAGCACCTCGCTTCGAGCGTGAAAATACACCAGCCTTTTCAAGTTCATCAAGCAAAGGTTTTATCTGATGAACTGGTGCGTTAACCAGCTCCGAGATTTCCCCTAGCTTCATTGGGAATCCCGCTCTGGTGCAAAGCACTCCATAGTTTCGCCACTTGCGCATACAGCCAAGAAGCTCGAACCATAGACCTCTGGCACCGAGAGAAGTCGAACGAACGCCTTCGTCCTTCGACCAAGCTCTCCAGTCCCAATAGGCTATCGGATATTTTTCGCTGTAGTTTGGCTCAATAGACATGAGGCCAGTATTTATTTGACCACTGCCAATAGGAAACAATCCCAAGGAAAGCTGGCATCGCTTTTTCCAGATCAGCTTCTTGCCACTTGTGAAAGCTCACTTGCAAGTCATCTGTTGAACTGAACATCAGATTTCCGCAGGAAACCTTCTCTCCAAGTGCAAGCCGATATGCGGAAAGTTGCATGCAATGGCTATCCCAAGGCTTAATGGGCTTTCCCTTTGGATCGGAAGTTTTCAGATCCAACAAGCAACGCTCGCCCTTCTGAGTTCCGTCCTTCAGAACGCAGAGCGTATCAAACCTACCAGCATATCCGTATTCTTTATTCAAAACTACAGTCTCAGACTTTTCGATTGAAAGAATATTCTCTGACTTCCATTGCGCCAGCATCTCGACACGCTTTTTGTCTAAGTCCGTCTGCTCTGCTAGCTTGATAGTATCAAGTGATTCCCATAAGTTGTGAATGTGAGTACCACGCTCCATCGCCTCACGACTTTTTGCACTTGCGTCTTCATCCACTCGCTCAATAAACTTATCGTCTGGCTCTGAGCGAAGCCTCGGAAGAGTGAGCAGGCTCAAAGCAAACTGCTCCCGCTTCCAGTTATCTAGGCCATAGTTTCTGGTGGCTCCCATAATTGTAGTTACCGAAGGGAAAGCTCTGCATGGTCTTGCCATGCGAAGCCCCCCATCAACAGGCATTCCGTACTGATCGTAGAAATGCCCAAATCCCTGTTTCTGTGCTGGCACGATTGTCATATTTATTTCCTTTGTTTTGTAAGAGATACTGGGAACGATAGGTAACCAGCCTATCTTTTCAGCCCTCGTCTTGGGTGAAAGGTCGAACCCACTATAAGGTCTGCCCAGTTTCTCAATTTTTGTTTTATCCGTTCTGTTCTGCCATCTGCTCATCCACTTCAAGTGCTGCTTGGTCTAAAGCAGATCGCAAGATTTCATCCTGTGGGGATGTCTTGCCCTTGAAGGGCTGGGGAGTCCACTCACGAATCCACCAAGACAAGCTACGAGGAGTCAGAGTGCCTAACGCCATGTCCTTGTTTTTTCCGAAGTGAATCTTTACAGACTTCCACTCAATTGCTCCGTCTGATGTTGCCTTGACTGGCTCTTCCGAATTGCCCTGCGTGACAATCCGAGAGGCTGGTTCAATGTATTCAATCCCATTTCTTTTGGGTGCTGAATACACACTCCTGCCCATCGCTGATTCTCCGTCATCATCATCTTCCGAAACTACGCCCACAATAGCTGATAGGGCATAGCGTCTGGCATAGGTGATGGCACTTCCCATTGCTTGCGGGTCAGCTTTCACCGCTGTTACTGGGTAGTAGCCACGAATCCATTGTCCCGAAGTGTGATGCAAGGTCGTAACAAGAGCCGTTACGCCGTTCACTAGCGTTGTGCTTTGCGTTACTACCAAGTTGTTCTTTAAGAGTGCCGACTTGCAAGCCTCAACGATGCTAGGCAAATCAGAATACTTGCTCTTGAAGAATGGATTCTCTGCGTCTTTTTTCGCTGTCTTGATTTCAGCAGATGCTTTCACAAGTGCCGAAACCAAGTCATTCGTCTGCTCTGATTGTAATTGGTTTTCCATTGTTCCTCCTATTAAAAGGAAAATTCAGCCTGTGGCACTTCTACCCTCTTGGGAGCGTGTGATGGCTTGGTTTCCTCTTGCCTCCAAAAGAAAGAAATAAGCTGATAAGGCTTTGTTCCCCTCTTAGAGACAAACTTTTTCTGTACTAACAATACTCCCTCATCTGGTGTGAAGGTTTGCACCCCAAGATTATTGACTGATATTTTCAAGTCTTTATCTTGTTGTCTTGCCTTCTCAACCACATGGGAACGCACATCGGCAATTGTTCCCTTGAACAGCCGTGAGCATTTCACAAGTATGCTTTTTTTAGACTGATTTTTTAATGTCATTTCTTTTGTAAAACCTATCCCAGCGAAGCTGTGCGTTCCTTCGGTTGGCTAGCGTTTTCCTGTCGGACTTCGCTTTGCCTCCCCTCGAACCAATGCTCGCCAAGTAGGTCTTTATATCCGTGTTTAATTTCATTGTTTGGTTATGCCGTTCCGCTTGGGAATGGCAAGATAATTGATGGGAGGAGGATTAGAACCTCCTCCCGATCAAGTTAGTTGATGAGTGCCACCTCCTCTCCAACTTTAATTCCAGCGAGCCTCGCACCGAGGACGAAAGCCCTCTGCTTGACGCTCGAACCCTGTCCGAACCAGATGCTTCCGATTCGGTTATCTTCACCGCCACGCACTTTCCGCTTGTGGTCGATGAACTCTGTGATGGCGTTGTATGCACCCCAAGCCGTTCCCCGAACTCCTCTGATGTCCGAGCCACGGCCAGTCTCCATCAACTCTGCCACGCTATCCACCATCGTATCCAAGCGAGCAGTAGTTTCTTTGCTTTCATTGAAGCTAGGTTGTAGCGACTTGCGGATATACAGAACTGCGTCACTCGACTTCAATTGCTTCTGAGCCATCTTCATAAAGATGGGCTTGGTTTCATCAATCATCGCACCCGCCACACGCAGAATATCGCCAGCAGAACGAATCTTGCCAGCCACATCCCCAGTATGACGAATCTTGATCTCGTCCTCGCCTTTGGATAGTGCAACTCGTAGCGTGTTTTGGCACACCACCCGAATGGGGGTGAACTTCGCACGAACACACGAACTGCCATCGTGAGAGTGAGAGAGAAGCAAGTAGGGCTGAATGGCATCATCGGGGAGAACTGCAAAATCAGAGTTCTCCACTTTTGCCAACATCCAGACTCGTTCTCCCTTTCCGAGTGCCCCAACCGTCTCGAAGATAGCTTTACGCTCCGAGATAGCAGAGTCAAAGAAGCCAAACGCTTCCTTGTTTTGGAGGGGAACATATGAAGTCCCGACAACTCCAAGCACCTTGTTGTTGTCCGTGCGAACTACTGCACGATTATCTTCGCACTCGATTTGATTCCCTTCTGTATCTACTGCTCGAACATCTTGAAGCTGAACCTCCCAGCTCAAGCCTCCTTTTTCGAGTGCTTCTTCTGATGTCATTCGCTTCTGCAAGCGAGTACCGAACCCATGCCAAGGAACTGCCCCAGCATAGGCCATGCTATTTACATTAGCTGGCATTGTTGTTCACCTCTTTCTGTTTTGGGCAGAAGGTTTGTTCGAGCTTGCTGATGGCAAGCACGACCCTTCTGCGAAGTCCTCTTCCTTTTTGTTTCTCCAACAGATCGTAAAAACCAATCGCATCTCGAATATCGAACTCAAACTGCTGGTATGCCGTCAGAGTTGCGTATCCGACTTCCGATGGCACTTCAAACTGCATTTTCATTGGCATCTCCTTTAATTCCCAGCACTTGCCTCAGCACCGAGCAGATTGCGCTTGCATAGGCTATGTCATTTTGTGAGATAGCACCTTCAATACGGATGATCTGATTGCGTAGCCAAGCGTTTTCTTTTCGTAGCTGTGCCAGCTCGTCTTGTAGTTGCACCTCACACATTTCTTCGAGTAGTCTCATTTTGCTCCTCCGTCCTTCACTTCATTCAAGGATGAAGCCTCGTCCTTGATTTCCGTGCAGGAGTCGTCTTGCCATCCTGCCTCATCCTCAACTTTCCAGAGGTCTTGCATACACGCTTTGTTCAAAGCCTCTTGCTCGTCCTTCGCTGTTACCTCGCATATGTACTTACGAATTGCCGATGCTTTTAATATGTATCTTGGCATATTTTCTCCTTTTAGGTTATTTGTTCTTCTAGCTTCCTGTTTATTTCTCCGAGTAAATCCAAGAAGGCAAAGATCACCGAGTGAAACTTGCTTGTCTGATCGTTGAGCGTTTCGTAATACTCCATCGCAGAAAACCTTACTGCCTTGGAGGCGAATAAGATTCCTTCGAGAAGTTTTCGTTCTTCCTTTGTCACGGCTTTACTTATGCTCCTTCCAAAGCGGTTTGGCAAGACTTTTCTAGTATTTCTTTTTGTGTCAGTCCGATACATTGCCTTGTGTGATATGAGCCAAGATCATATCCAGCCCAATATGCCAGCGGATCAGACTTGAAGATTTCTTCCTCTGCCTTGCTAAACGGAAAGTCGATAGTCCAATATCTCCTTCCTATATAGTACCCAAAGGCAAAGGCAGTTCTCTCGACCTCGGAGGTTCGCAGGCGGTTCGCCCCTTCTCCGACTGGTGCTGGTTTGTAGGGGTGTTCTCTCACTTTGCCCTTAGCCCCACCTCGCCTTGCAGGGACTTAATCTGCTCACGAATCGTAGCATTTTCAGTTCGCATAGCCTCCAGCTTTGCCATTATGTATCCGTGGGCTTTTGCTGTTTCGACCATCTGGTTAAATACCGAGTCGAACAAGGCTCTGGTTGATGGGCTTGCCTCAAGATGTTTTTTGATTTTCTTCTTCATACATCCCATGCTTGATGTTGAGCGTTTTCCTTGGTTGCCTCCCACATCGCTTCCTTGGCTTTTTCAAATAGCTCTCCTATCCGTGGAAGCTCGTTACCGCCATCGTCTGCAAGTATAACTTCCTCGTAGGTGGCTTCCTTGAATTCCGATACATACTCATAGGAGTTGTCTGACTCTTTCGCTCCTTGGTACTCATACGAGCCTATCCCGCAACTTTCTTTCCTACATTGGTGGTACACAATACCGCTAACCCAATACTTTCTTCCCTCAAACTGGAAGTCCACAGACTCCGCATCAGTCCATATTTCAGTTGCATTTGCCATTGTTTTGTTTCCTTTCTTGGTTGGGGTTAGAGCTAGACCATCCCGCTGAATACCGAAGCATTCATAATTTTGCTGTACCAAGCAGGATTTGCTTCCTTAAGAATCTCAAGCGGAGTTTTGCCAGCATCGTGAGCTTTGAAGTATTCCGCTGGAGTGTGGTTGGCGATTAGCTCATTACGGAATTTAGCCATTGTAATAGGCAAAGAGCGATATTTGAAGCGAGCCACAAACTTGCGACTCTCTCCGAACAGCAAGTACATTCCGTCTTTGATTAAGTTTTCTTTGGTGAACTTGGTTTCGTTGGTTTTTATCATGAGGTGATTATGCCTCATTCCAAGCGGTTTGGCAAGATTTATTTTAATCTTTTTTTAGTGACTTTTAAGCCCTACAAGGTAAGTGACTTAAGACTGTGGCATCTAACCTCGAGCAGAAGTTCAAGCTACTTTGGAGAGCCTGCAACGGACCGACATTGGAAGAAGAATATCATTTCTGCCCCCTGCGAAAGTGGCGAGCAGACTTCTTCCATCGCCCGACAAACACTCTTATCGAAGTTGAGGGGGGAATGTGGAGTGGGGGGAGGCATCAAAAAGGATTCGGATTTTCCGCTGATGCCGTGAAATATAATGTAGCTTCGTATATGGGCTTTCGGCTTTTTCGCCTGCCGTCAAGCTTGCTTACTTTGGAGTATGTTTCCGACTTGGCAAAGATTTGCTTGAAGCAGTCGCCTTCGGAGAACTTTTTGTTGCGGAAGCATTAGACCCTTTCAACACCCGATAGTGATTGATCGGCATAACCCTTCTTCCGCTTATGTCTAGCACTCTAAACCTTTTCATTTCTAAAATCCCTTTTCTGCACATATCTGCCATCATAAGGTGTCGGCCACCTCCCCTTGTGTGCATAAGCCCGAAGTTCTTCATCACTTGCTCAATTGTTTTCCATTCTGGGGAAACTTTATCCTCCAGAGTTTTAAGATAGCTTTGAAGTGTAGAAGCCCACTCTCCACGAATTGGCTTGTTCCACTTTCTGTCTTTCATATTGCTTTAAAGTCTGTTGATACAATCCAGTCCCCGCTTACTTTTCTGGCTTGATGCACGATGTATCCTCCGTTGCTCAAGAGCAATCCATACACAAATCCGCTTTCCTGTGCAAGAGAAGAAATGGTGGCTCGGTTATACTCGTAGTCCAGACGGCATAAGCACCCAGCAATCCAGCCCTGCCGAGGGGTCAAGCCCTCAACCGTTGCCTGCTGAATCGTGTGACAATGACCCATGACAATATTCTCTCCGTAGCTCTGAAGCGACTTGCGAAGTGCCGTTGCACCATGAGCATAGCCGTGCAGAAAAAGAAGTCTGCCCTCACGATGTATGCCCTTTCTTTTGTCGTAGGGATACATTATCGTTCCCTGCTTTTTGCATAGTGCTTCGATCTCGGAAATTCCCTTCTGAGCTGCGTCCCGCTTGATGCCATCCTCCACATTATTATCTGCCAGATCCCACAGACGCTCACAATGATTCCCTCGCAAGTACACGCTTGGCTTCCAGTCTTGCAGGAACTCCATGCCCATCGCTACATCGTCTGCAATTCCCTCTGCCTTTTCCTCGTTGCCAGCCTTTTTGCGAAGCCCACGAAAGTCAAACAGATCGCCCCCAAAAATTCTAACCTCTGGCTTAAATGCCTTGGTGAATTCGTGTAGCTTTTTAACAACAGACTGATCTGCCATATCGCCGTGAAGATCGAATGAAGCGATAAATTTTCGGTGCTTCATTTTTATCCAAGCAGCTTTATGATTTTCTTGCGGAGGTAAGTCGCACTTTTTTTGGACTTTGCATCCTGTACTAGTTCGCAGGCTTTTTCCGCAAAAGCAAGGTAATAGTTAGATAAGTCTAAGATTTCCTGCATGATTTCACCCATTAGCGGTTTATCCTCAAGTCTGGTTTGATACTTGGAATATCCCTTTAGATACTTGTCATACATTAAGCCCTGCATCTTTTTCGATAGCCTCCTGCCGTGAGCCAGTCTGTCCTTGGGGATTTTCAACGAAGCCCTCTTCCACCAACCGTTCTCCCAATGCCCTTTAATCGATCTACAATGGGGCTAAAAATGCTCTTAGTCTTGCCAGAGGACGCTTGTGCCAGCTCTCGCCAGCTTGCAAAGTTTGCATCTTCAAGATGAGGCAATTCCCACGATATGGCTCTAAGCCCAAACTCCCTGCCAATTCGCTGTGCCTTTACATAGCTTGCGGTATCATCCCAAGCTGTTGCCCCGCTTCGCACAGGAGCAAAGTCAATCGCCCTGCCGTAGTTGTGAAAGCTCTGACCCCCCTTGGCATTTGTTACAACCTTGCCCCCCATCGTTCTTCCGTGCCTATATAGTTTGTCTTGATCTTCATTTGATCGAAACCCGCAATAAACCAGAATCTTTATTCCCTCTGCACCACACTCCTCATACCAGCGAATCACTCTTTCCTTGAAGTCTGGTTGTAGTCCGTCAAATACTTTATAACTTCTTTCCTCGTAGTTCATTTATTGCGCTCTACTTCGAGTTGATATTGAAGTTCGTTGATTGTTTGAAGAGCATCCCTCGCCCAGCCCTTCACATCATCATTTGATTCCATCACTTTTTTGAAGCGATAGTCCGTAGTAAGAAAAGTTACTGTGTCTGTGGGAAGAAACTGCGAGCCTGTGTTAGCGCAACCACCAAGGAATGCCATCACTACCAGAGAACAGGCGATCAATCCGATCTTTGTTATCATTCCGCTTTTTTTTAATCTCGGATTCTTTTTGTTCCTTCGCAGTCGGCCAAAACCGAAGAAGCAGGTCAATTAAGGCTCCGACTAGGCGAATCACTTTTTGTCGTCTATGTGAAGTCCGACAGTCTTGAGAAATGCAACGATCTTTTCCAACACGCTATCATCGGTAGGAGTGGGGGTAAGTTTTACAATCACCCTCGCCAAGATCACAACCGCACCAGCAACCGCTACAATCGAGGCAAAGTTTTCAGTAACCCAAGGGATAATGTTATTCATATAGCTAGGCGTAGTGTCAATATGATATGGCTTATGCGTTGAAGTTAATGTATTTGCGTGGCCTCCAGCGAATATGCCCCTTGCACTCTCCTTCTAGTTCGTGATAGGCTTCGTGAATCTCGATCTCATCCGTTCGCTTGCCATCCTCTCCGACTTTTCTTTTAACATGAGAACAAAGAATATGCGGAATCACACACATTTTTATATCTGCTGGATGCCATCGACTCCAGCATAGAAACAAGTCTTGAGTTCCCTTTAGTTCATACCCCTCAAAAGTAGCTAGAGATAGAGCCTTTTTATTCATTATGGTGCATCCAAGGCCAACCCAATCCGTGGGAAGAATCGCTCCTCGTCCGATGGCTGGATATGCTGAGTCAAGCCAGCCCCTTTGTCTCCAGCCTTTTGATTGAAGTTCAAATATGTTTCCCCTTGGAGGACAGGTTTTTATTTTTTTATCAAGCTCTTCCCATTCTTTCAGATCCGAGTCTTTCGGCCTTTCTTTTTTTTCTGAAAGCTGTTTGATTTTTTCATCCTTTTTCTTTATTTCTTTTTTTAAGTCTGCTGGAATTACTCTTTCTTCTGGCTTAAAATCTTCTGCAATATGATGTTGCGGGTTTCCCCTGCCCCCAAGAAATTGACCATTCGGATAGGTGACCATCCCAACTCCATAGTGTCCGTCATCAAACTCTAGTGATTGTAGTAAAACCTTCAGCGAATTTGGCGGAACCAGAACATCACTCTCAATCGACCAAAATATGTCTGCATCTAGCTTTCTTGCCATAGAAAAAGCTTTCTGCTGAATTCTTGCTATAATTAATTGGGCATCGTCCTTGTAAGCCTTTTGAGAATCCTCTTGCACTACTGACTTTACTATGTGAGTAACCCATCCAGCTTCCAGAGCCTTTGCCGTGATAATTTTGCATTTTTCATCACACTCATCGGAAGTGTCCGTGCTTAAAATAAGATCTCCAGAAAATCCCCTTGCCGATGAAATAAAGTGTTCAAACCAAGAGTCCATTGAGTAACACCAACCCTTTGTAAAGTAAGTTGCGGTACATATTTTCACTCGCTTAATATTTTCGGCGAACCGCTCTTTGTCAATACATAAAGTAAGTGCTTCCATAGTGTGTTGTAAATTCATCATAAGGCATTAATCCCCCAATTGGGGATGAAGAAGCCCAGTATGGCTGGGCAAGTTGTTGGGCAGAAGCTGAACCAAAACCCGTAAGCTTAGGATCCTTAACAAGCCAGCTATTTTCATTTAAAGAAATAAATTTCAGATTATTTATTGGGCTTGTTCCATTTAAAATACTTCCATACTGCACGGAAAGCGATCCTGTGCTTGTATTTGTAAAATAATTAATAACAGTATAATTATGCGGTCTTTTTAAAGTAAACCGACTTTCTCTCAAAGCATAAGAAAATTGTTGCTCATTTGTTATTGGCATCAATGTTTGAGTATCTGTATATAAAGCTCTCTTTCCCCCGAGTCCAGATTTACTTGCAGCGTGCTGGTTATCATTAACACCTGCAAATACATATCCAGTCCCAGCCTCCACGCCAAAGAAAAACTGTATTATTCCAGTACTTGTCTCAGAGTAAGTTGAATTTGTAACATTTTTTCCATTTGCTGTATAAGAGCCAGAGTCCGAAACACCTCCAAAGCTTACTATATATTCGGTATATGCTGGGTATTCATTATTAATAAATCCATATGATGACTGAGAAATTGGAGTCATCACATAGAAGAGATAGTCGAAATCGAAGTCATAAGAAGAACCAAATCCTGCATATACGTATTTTTCATCTCCTTGAGCCTTAAAAAATGAAAGCTGGTTATCGTTTGTAATAACTGTATTTGCGTTATATGTAAGAGCAACTTCATGTGGATATAAGCCTATATTATTAGAAAATTGGAAGTATCCAGTATTATTTGTTTTATTTGATACTGAAGTGTGAAGATAAGTATTTCCTAGTTGATATTGACCATTCTTTTTGCCTAAAACATTAAGTTTCCCGTGATAAATGGGACCGATGTAAGAGTGATATTTTGCAGTAGCTGTATTAAATGATTGAAGCTCATAAGATCTTCCCTCATTTTCATATGTTCTGTAATATCCACTATTTGCACTATCGTAATAAGTTGAGGAAATACTAGTATTTGCAAGTCTAAAACTATATTGTATGGCTGTTATTGTAGTTCTACTTACTCCATCATATGTGAATATAATATTTCTATTTGATCCGCCCACTTGTGTTCGTGATTGAATAGAGTCAAATTCCACAGTACCAATATATGTAACAAACTCAGTACCAGCATAGTATAGTCCCTCTGTTGTGACTGTAGTAATAAGCAAACCTAATGCCGAGTATGTTGAATTAAAATAATCTATAAAGGTTGTGCTGCTTGTAATGTTCTGGCCGTAACTCGTATTTGCAAAGCTTTCATCGAGGACTCCAGTAAGCTGAATGGCTGATGCTACTATTGTGATATATCCAAATGTCTGTCCATCTGTATCATTGTTATAGTTTGGAGTTTCTGTGTATCTCCCCATAGACAAGGGGGGCAAAAATGTTTCATTTGAAACTACAACTGAAAATTGTGAAAATTCTTGTATTAGGTTTTGATTATTCCCATTATTTACTAAATATCCTCCGACAATTCCATTAGCCCAGTTTCCACCGATATTCACTAGTGCTGTAGCAGGAGTTCCAAGAGGTTGATAAAAAGAAGTGGTAGTACCCATAGTAAGCATTGGCCTTCTAGAAGCATCTAGCGTTGTCGTTCTTATATTTGTTGCTGTGCCTGCATAAGTACTTATGGTAAGAAATGAACTAGTTCCAGATGTACTTGTTGTTTGAGATAGATATGCAAATGTTATATTAGTCTGAGTAGAGAGTATATATGGAGTATTTGTAGCGGTTTCTGTATAAAATATTGTATATCTATATCTTCCTTCGTAAGTTTCGCTTGTAGTTGCTGTTTGCGAGGTTTCATCTCCTGTTTGAGATGTAAAAAAGCTGGTAGATTGTTGAGTTGGATATAAAGTTGTAATATATGCATTTGAAGAAGAAGTTGATGCGGTATTTGTAGTTGTGTTATTAGCTTGATATGCGGATGAAAAATATGATGTAAAATCACTATATCTAATTTCACCATTTTGAAATGTGTATCCAGAACTAGATATATATTGTGAAACAGACACAGCATTTGTGAAAACTACAAAATTACTTCCATCTTGAGCACTATAAACAGAAAGTGTGTTTGTGCGATTATCTGTCAATCCATTAAAGACAACTCCATCAGAACCTAGAGTTTGAATAATAGAAGAATTATAATTATATATATTATTTGTTATTCCCTGACCAAAGCTGTTAGATCCCGTTTCAGTTGTGATAAAAACAGGACCAAATTGGTGTGAATAACTAGCACTTCCAGTGCTGGCTCCACTAGTATTTGCCGAGACTTCATTTTGCCCAGAAATGCAAAATGAATCTGAATTTCTATATGTTTCATTTTCTGCAAATTCATAATAATTTTGTAAATTATTTACGCTGCCTCCGCCAACATAGCTATTTATATATGTTGTTGTGTCGAAATCCAAAGCATCAGAACCAGAATAACTATAGGTACTTACTATGCTTGTTCTAAGCTCTGTTGTTTTAGAGTGATATCCCTCAAGATGCGGAAACACTACGGAAGTGTTGTATACTGAGGTAGTATAGGAATACATTTAAGATGCAAAAGCCCATATATAATATTGATCCCAAGGCTTTACTCCATATTCTACATTTGCTCTATCTACTCTGATTGACTCTTGAACAACGGCTAAAATAGATGACGCTCCAATAGTCCTATATGCAATTCCATTTACAACAGTATGTGTATTTATTTTAAAAGATGATGGTGCTGACTCATAAGTTGCTGTCATTGGTGGTGGGGGGGTGCTGTTTAGCTGTATTTCAACGGAATTAACGGATGCACCATCTCCACTACATTGTAAGTCTACATATCTTGTATATCCAGCCGTGGTTACCACTGGAAGTGCAAATGTTGTCGTCCAGTTTGTAGGAAGCACTCCATTAACTGTTCCTGCTCTCAATCCAAACCAAGGAGCAGTTGCTGTTCCTCCAGAATAATATTCAAATGGATATGTAAGAGAAAGCCCACCCGCAGTTGATGGCTCAACTGTGATTGTAGTTCCACCAACTCCCCTTCGAAATACGCCTCCCACTACAGATTGAAGCTGGCACTCACGAATGTTGTCTATGATATTATTTATCATATCAGCCGTAAGTGGCTGGCCTCTTTGAACTTTTCCTATTAGTGCCATAAAATTATGCTGGAACTGCTGGAGCTGCTATGGCTGCTCCATATATGTATGTATTCCAGCCCTGCTCACCAGAGGCTCTAAAATCTTGTGTTACATCAAATGCTTGCCCTCTCTTTACATAGGATATTCCAGAGCAAAGCCAAGTAGAACCCGCAATAACTGCTGGGAAATCAGCTGTGGCTGTTACAATTCTTCCTACAGCTGATAGGTCTGTTGCTGATGCAGTAACGGAAGTTGTAAATGATCTCCTATAAACAAAGTTTGGATTCAGATATGATGTAACACCAAAGAAATTGTTTTGCGCATTTTTGGAAAAGCCAGCAAAAGAACCGTCATCATTATATATTACATTTGCAGATCCAGCTGCTGTAACGATGCTTGAGCCACCACCAATATCTCCAACAAAGAAGTACTTGTTGCTTTCTATCGGCTCTTCTCCAGTTGAACTTGTTGAGTCCTGCTGAAGCGTTGTTCCCTCTTGGCCTTGATAAGTAACTGTAACTTCCGTAAATGCACCACCACCACTCACCACATTTATAGCAACAGCTCTCAATGTTTGCCCCGCAATGCTTTTGGTTTGAGTAAGCGTTGGAGTAACTACGGTTACAGAACGCAAAACCATATTCTTTTCCGTGTATGTGATTAGCCCCTCTTTATTCTGCTCCCAAGAGGATTCTGGAATTAAGTCCGTACCAGTATATCCGATATATGTCGCACTCATGCTGTAAAGTATATGTATCCGTTCCAACCCTTTGAACCGCTTGCTTTATATTCTTCTACAATCTCATACTGACCAGAGTTAGTTTTTTGATTACCATTGTTTCTGATATTTACTGAATTCTTTAGCCAGTTTCTCCCAGCTGCTATTGTGGGAGGGCTTCCCTCTGGAGTTGCATAAATGTAAGCAACTGTGTCTGTAATTCCAGATGATGGGACTGTTCCAGTAGAGTATATTCTTCTATATTGTACTTGAGGACTCAAAAAACTTTGCACTCCAAAAAAGCCATTATTTGCTGTTTTTGAGAATGAAACAAATATTCCTTCAGCATCATAGTTAACATTTGCAGTTCCAGCTGCGTCTTGAATTGGTGTTGCATATATTCCAGTACTAACTGTAAAGGCAACATGGGATGAGATTGGCTCTTCTTGTACGCTTGCAATAACCTCATATACCTCTGGTGCGGAGGAGTCTCCACCGCTGTATGTCTTTGTTACTTCTGCAAGGCCATCTTTTCTGTTTACGGATATATTTGTTAGAGCAAGGATTTTTCCAGATATTGAGGCAGAATCAGAGCTTCCGATGTCTCCAGTAACAACAGTAGCAAGACTGTAAATGTTTGTTACCGAGTACTCTATTTTTCCCCTATCAAAGTAGCGAGTAGATTCGCTCACTTTAACAGGAAAAGTTCCCTTGAATACTGGGGCTGGCATATTACTGCAAGAATGCTTTGACCATTCCCCCCGAATTCATTGACGGCATGAAGAAAGATTCTGTTATTTTTTTAGTTATAGGCGCAACAAGAGTTGCAACTTTTTCGATTACGGCTGTTTGTTTTTGGCTTTCTTTAATTATCGGATCAGTTGCTCTAAATGCACCGCCACCTCCACCTATTCTTTGCAGGCTAGAAATGCCTTCGGATGCTCTGCCACCACTCATAGATTTTATCCTTGCACCTAAAACTTCTGCTCCAGCAACATCTCCTGCTACCCCTGCACTTGCCTTACCCGCAACGGCAACAGCAGAAAGCATGGCCTTGTATTTTTGAAGTTGGTCTGTTACTTGTTGAGATTCCTCCCCAAATTTAATGCTAGCCCCAGCAAGTGCGTCTACCCCAGTTTTGACTGCGCTGAATGACTTTTTAGCAGCAAGGGCAATCTGGTTAATTCCATCATTTGCACTTCTTGAATTTACTTCGAATTCGTCAAGTCCAAACTGAACTCCATTCTCTAGCCTTTCCTTTAGCAGATTCGCAAATTCTTTTTGATCTGGAAGTGATTTATCAGATGCCACAATACTTGCTGAAGCAATAGCCCCTCCGATTGCTCCTCCCCTTGCAAAGCCCTTTCCAATAGTTCCAAAGCTTTTGAATAAAGAATCAAATGCTTTCATTGCGTATAGTACGGCAAACTCGATCCCTGTCTGAAAGTATGCTATTGGAGTTTCAAATGCCCTTAGAAGCATAGCTCCAACGACCTTTGCAAAGCCAGTAAACACATCAATAAGACCACTTGAAAGACCTTCTAGTGCGTCTGTTGAGAGAAGTTTATTTAGATAGGCAGATACAAACCTAGCTGTTCGCTCAAATAGGTCTTTAAACACAATTACAGATGTCTCAAATGTTGCCCTCAAAAGATCAAAAAGCATACGGCTCTTAAATGCGCCGACCAGAACATCTATGCCGAACCTAATCTGCTCTCCTAGCTTTGCTCCAAATCCAGACAGCATGTCGCCACCCTCGAATAACTTGAAAAGTTCAAGTATGGAGGGGGCTACTGCTCCAGCCATTTCCACGAAAAAGCCACGGAAGAATGAACCAGAGTCACGGAGTTTTGCGGAAATCTTTGAAAAGTTATCTGCATTTTTAGCCAGAGAAACACCAAGCTGGCTTTGCTTTGTTCCTAGCTCTGTAAATCCAGCCTCCTTAAATACTCCCTTTAAAGAAGCACCAGCCCTTCCAAATATTGAAAAAGAAGCAGCGGTTTGCTCTGCTGATGTGGAAAGCTTTGAAATAGCTGTTCCAATAGCGAGAAACTGCTGTTCGGGAGTCATCTTCATCAGATCATCCACATTGAGCTTGAGCCGAGCCAGCATATCATTGGTTGGCTCTCCGTCTGCGTTCACACCAGTTAAAGCTCTTTGCATATTCTGAAGTGCAACAGCACCAGACATTGAGCTAACCCCAGAGTTTTTGAGAAGCTTTTGAAGGTCGACAAGGAAGGGAATGCTTGCGCCTGTTCTGCCTGCGAGATTCTTCATCTCATCGCCCATCTCGATTGCACTCATTATTCCGATCTTAAAGAATCTATCTAAAGCACCAAACGCAAGCCCAAGGCCACCAACAGCTACTCCAACTGGTTTCAATATGTTTAAAAAGCCACGAAAAGCACTTGAAACAGCACCGCCAACGGATGTGGTTGCACTTCTAGCCATATTGGAAAGACCACTTGCTACTGAAGAAATACCAGATAAGGCACTCTTTGTTGCTCCAGATACGGCTTGTAACGCTTTTACAACTCCAAAAATGGAAACCCCAGCAACAACGGCAGACGCCCCAATAACCTTAAATGTAGTTGGAACTTTTGAAAGCACTTCTCCAACTTGAGATGCAAATGTTTTTAGATTTTGGAATCCATCAGATACTCTTTTTATGGCCGTTGGAAGTGCATTAAAGATTGCCTGCAAGTCTCTACCGCCTTGGGCAATCAAACTTATCTTGGCAGAAACGCCAGCGATAGCGTCAAAAGCCTTAAAGCCTGTTCTGACAACAGACCCAAGCGTATTTACAGAAGTGCCTAGTGCGAGTAGCTTGTTTTTAGCAGAATCAACTGCACTATTAAACTGAGATACATCAACTTTAATTGATCCTTGTGCTGTTTTCATTTGAAGTTAGAAAATGCCACCTCCAAGGCTTTGTCCAGTTCCTGCTGTTTTCTCGCCCCAAGAATCTGGGCTAGCTCGCTATTTGCTTGCCTTCTTTTGTTTTCCAGAAAGTTTCTTCCCGCCCAAACTGGGTTCGGAGTTTTCCATTCGTTCGTTATGTACCACTTCTTCTTATTGAAGCTGAACCATTCCTTGCCATTTCTTCCCTTGCTCAAAACAGCCTCTGAGGCAATCGCTTTTCTCCAAGCTTTTTTCCCGTCAGAATCTAGCCTTTGAGAAGAGCCTGATAGCTCTTTCTGCACATCGTCCTTGAGGGCATCAAGTCCGTATAGCAGATTCTTCATATCCCATGTAACAGATATATTCATAGTCCCATCTGTCTTTCTATGTCAGCTTTTCTTTTAAATTGATCTGACCCCCACTCCGTGCTGATGCCGTTCATTCTCCAGATACAATGCTGGTATTGGAATCCTCTGGCAAGTGGAAGCACATTCAAAATAAAGTCCTCAGTCCATCCTGTTTGTGATGCCAGAGTGATCACATAAGATGCAACCCACTCTGGCTCTGCTAGTTTGGGGAGTCTCCTCCGCTTGAATTGTTGCTATCCTTGGGGGATGCAATCGCAAGACCAGAGGAAGAAATAATCTCCTCGATCATCTTGCCAGCCTCCTCTAAATCTGTGACTTTGAGCTTATCAGCCCACTCGAGAACCGAACCCCAAAACTTCTCTTTACTATACGAATTCACCCGAACTTGCACGACTGGTGCAGAATGAATGTAAATAAAGGAAAGAATATCAAACTCTGGATTTTCGCTTTCGCCCCCAGTAATCAGCTTATTTCCAACTTTCTTGCAGATAAGCAGAGAGCCAGCCGTGAATGGGCGTAGCTTTACATCTCTTATGCTTGTCTCTTTAGGAACAAAGGCATCTACCCTTGTTTGACTTAACACCTCTTCGTCATTCATTAGGTCATTCATAGTTTTGTCATTATCCTTCTTTTTTGTTCTGCGGTTGCATTTTTGGGGTAAAGAAGAATCTTGCCTCCAGATCGAACCCGAACCATGGGTATGCTTTGTTTGATAACATCTAGGAGTCTGTCACGGTTGTGGGCATACGCCCAAAGGTATGCAAGTGGCTCTTCTAAGTTCATGCTCTCAAGACCAGCCTTCCACCTCTTTGCATCTGCAGAAACAAGATTATTGGTATCTTCAAATATAAAGTTTACTTCCGTCTTTCCGTTTTCCTCGATACAGCAAGATTCGTTATCCTTCAGCTTGTGACCCATCGTGAGCAAGGCACAGGCCAGCTTAATGTTGTTTGTAATGTAAAGGAAGTCGCCTGTTTGAATCATGGGAATCTGAGGGGTTGGAATCTGATGAGGGATTGTCTATATGTTAATTTATTCCGTCTCGCTGAACAACTTTGTACTTAATTTTGTTAAAGTCCTCAGATGACTTGCTTAAGTTCACCTCTTCCACATAGTATCCACCACTCAGACCACCGAATCCAGTAAGATTTGTAGGGCTAAATGCTCCACCTTGAGTTACAGAGTTAGTTGCCGTGATATAGCCCTCAAGATTGTATTCGTTCTTTTTTCCAGTAAAGGCCACAGCTGCAACACCACCAGAGATGTTTTTAGCTTCCACCTTGTTCGAGGAAGAATTCACGGAAAGATTGGTTGCGACCATTGTGGAAACGGCAGACAAAATTCCAAAGCTAGTAGAAGTTCCTTTGATTATGGCTGCTGGCATAAAATTAGGTCGCTGAGCTTAGGTTAAGATATCCAACGGCTGAAATCTGAGTTTCAGCAAATCCATCGTTGGTGAGGGTTCTGGATGCACTTTCCACAAAGAGACTATCCACTCCAGTTAGGAATGTATTTGTAGTTAGAGAAAATGCAGATCCAATACCAGCAGAAACAGAACCGCTAACAATCGTAATCGATGCAGAGCTATTGGGATTAGAAATCGCTACCGCTTGGAATGTTCCGCTACCACTCATAAGCTCAACTGGATCGCATTTAATTGTCTCCTCGAAGGAGCGAACCACAGAAGACTCATCTGTAGTTCCGAACTTGAGAGTGCTAAGACCAATGCAAGTAGCAGCCATTATACTTTACTATTTGTGTCAACCTTTGCGAACGAGCATTTCTTTGATTACTTCCCAAGAAACCGTCATAATTGCACCGACAACGGCTATCATGCCTAAAGCCTTGTGCTTCAATGCCTCAAGAAGAGATACCCTATTTGATAGATCAGCAAAGTTTGAAAGAGACTTTTCCACCATACTGCACAACTGCACTTGCCTTTCCTCCATTCTTGCGAGCCGTTCTTTTATGGTTATCTCAGTCATTTCTTCCACCAGTCTGCAACATCTGGATTTTGCGCTAGGATGGCTTTCTGTGCTTCTGCAAGGCTCGTAGTGAGGTAGACCGCTGGCTTGCCGTCAATATAGCCTAACGATATGAAGCCCTCGTCTAGTAGGTACTGAAGGGCTTTGCAGGCTTGCTCGTCCTTGCTCATTTGCTTGGCGTTTGACCCGCATCTTCGGCAGCTTGCATCATCTCGTAATTCGGCAATCCTGTATTATCCGCTGGCCGTTGCGAGCAGGAGCACAGCAACATTAAAACCAAAAAAATCAGTTTCATAATTTTAATGTAAGTATTTCTATCAAATTCTGATAATTCCCACTTTGAAATTATAGGATGCTGGGTTGATTGCATTATTATGCGGATTATGCGCTCTAACAGTAACCGTGTCCGTAGCGGATACAAACGCTTCAAAGATAAGTTGTCCATCCGTAGCTCCTCGTCCAGCCAAACAAGTAACAAAAACTACATCAGTAGTGACCGCCCCAGTAAGTGTTATAGTTAAATCAGCAAAAGCACCGTTACCGTTAATACTTCCAAAATTAAGTGCCGTAGATGCACTAATCAAAGCAATGGGCAAAGTTCCTGTAATATCTGGAAGAGTAATTGTTCGATCTACGGTAGCTGAACCATTCAGAGTGGTTCTTGTGTCGACTGTTCCAAGCCCAATTGAACCTACTCCTTTGGTGTTAATACTGCCACCGCCATTTGAGGTGTCGATTGACCCACCAACTTCATCCAAACCGCCAGAGGTATTGATTGAACCTCCAGCACCACCTGCTCCTCCATAAGTGTTGACTGAACCCCCGCTAGAACCATTACCCGAAGTATTGATTGATCCCCCGCTAGAAAAAGCATCATCAGAAGTATTGATTGTCGCACCAAGGGTGAGCAGAGCAAGATCAAGTCCAACAGGGACAAACCCGAGCGTTCCGCTTGCGTCTGGTAGGCTAATTGCTCGATCTTCAGTAGCAGTACCAACTAGGGTGGTTCTTGTGCCACTTATTCCAAATTCAATCGAGCCAACCCCCTGCGTATTTATACTGCCACCACCCCCCGAAGTATTGATTGATCCACCGCCGTCTGAAGTATTTATTGAACCGCCAACACCATTAGTTCCACCAGAAGTATCTATTGAACCGCCAGCATTTGCTCCTCCTTCCGAACCATTTGTACTTATTGAGCCTCCTAAGATAGAAGTGTTTATCGAGCCTCCGTTGCCGTGAGTGTCGATTGAACCACCCACATCGGTAGTATCTATTGATCCGCCAGCACCAAACCCAGAAGCATAGGTGCTAATTGATCCGCCATTTTGTCCGCCAACTCCCGACATATTTAGCGTTCCGCCTGATCCTCCAAAATTATCACTACTAGTTGAAATAATACTCCCGCCATTTCCGCCAGAAATATCTCCACTCAAGTCGATGCTTCCACCATTACCAAGACTTCCACTTAGGTCGATTGTTCCACCCGAACCTCCCTCGACACTACCACTTAAATTTATTGCACCACCAACTCCACCATTATCTATCGTGCTTAATGAATAGCCCAACGCATTTGTATTGTCTGGAAGAACGAGGGGATTAGTCGGAGGAGTTGGAGCTCTAAAAAGTGGCATTGCTACTCCTGTTAATAACTCACCCAGCTTGCCGTGCCAGCATTAGCAAAGATGGCAGAGAGGGTGGTAGTGGTGTAGTTACATTCGTAGAAATCTCCGCTGGATAAGGCAACCATAAATCCCCCGCCTAAGGTGGTAGCCGTTACCCCTGCGTTAATAAACAACTGCCCTGCTCCGAGATTATAGACGGTAGCCATTCTGCGAGCGGTGTTAGCGGGGACGAGTGTGCCCGAAGTCAGCGAAGTAAAACTGCCAGAGGTGATAACGGTAGATGAGATTAAGAAGTTGGCCGTCACCGTGCCAGAGATGGCGGGAAGTGAGCCAATCGTAATTGAGTTTCCAATCGTTACGGATGCGATGCTAATTGGTTGCGTGGCAGGAAAGTTTCCAATAGTAACCGAAGAAATGCTGATTGGGATAGTTCCAGAAATCGATGCTGTAACACTTCCAATTTGCGCCGTTCCAGATCCAATGGTAACGCCATGAGTCGCAATCTGCGTGAAAGTAACAGACGCAGTTCCGATAATACTTGCTGATCCAGTTACTACAGCAGTCCCGAATGTAACCGATGCTTGTGTAAAAGTAACTGTTTGTGTGGCTGGAAAATTAAGAATCGAAGTCGAGCCTGTAATTACCGCTGTACCAAAAGTAATAGAAGGTGTTCCAGAAATGCTTGCAGTAACTGAACCAATCTGGGCTGTTCCAGCACCGATTGTTACACCATGCGTGGCAATTTGAGTGAAAGTTACCGATGGAGTTCCAATGATGCTGGTTGACCCTGTGATAACAGCTGTCCCAAAGGTAACAGAAGCCTGAGAAAATGTTACACTCTGGCTTGCTGGGAAGTTCAAAATCGAAGTCGAGCCAGTAATTACGGCAGTACCAAAAGTCACTGAAGCATTTGTAAAAGTGACAGCTTGAGAAGCTGGAAAGTTTAATACCGACACAGAACCAGTAACAGCCGATGTTCCAAAAGTTACAGTTTGTGTAGATGGAAAATTAAGAATAGATGTTGAACCAGTTACTACCGCTGTTCCAAAGGTAACGGAAGCCTGAGAAAATGTGACAGTCTGAGTTGCTGGGAAATTAAGAACGGAAGTTGATCCTGTAATAACAGCCGTGCCAAATGTCACAGAAGCAGTTCCACTAATTGAAGCTGTAACTGCTCCTTTGATTGTTTGAACGCCCAAATCATCTACATGAATTGGATAAAGCTTATTGTCTGCTAAATTGTATCCACCAACTTGAATAGCTTCTGTTGGTGCAGATCCACCAATTACAACTTGAGCGTCTGACAGATAGATTCCTCCACCAATCGTTACGGCAGAAGCCCGAAGCTGTGTATCCGTAAGACCACCAGTAATCGTTACTTGGCCTAGTGTAACCGTAATGTTTTCGAGAGCATTTATTGTGTTTGGTCCGAGTTCCACTCCCGAAACAGCCGTTGCTATATCTGTAATCCCTTGTGTACCGAAGGATATAACAGTATGAGCTGGGATATGGGAGTTACTTACAAGAATCGTTGAAAGCGTAGTTAAAGACTGATTCCCATCACGAATTGGTAGTGCCATATAGGTATTACCCTTTGTCAAATAACCGCTAGATACTGTGAGTTCAGATAGTCGCTAAAGTCCAAGCTTCGACTTCCAGCATTCGTAGATGGAGTACAAATTACGGAAAGTACTAATCCTCTTCTCCAAGCAGTTTTAGCTATTTGTATAGTAGGAGTTTGTGAAGAAATTCTAGCCATATAAACTTGCAGATAAACTGCATTACTTTCAATTTCGTAGGTTAATGTTTCTCCAGTTCCATAAAGAGAGCCAAAAATATCCAGATAGGTAGAATCAAAAGTGCTGGCCGATACCTTTGCCGAGGTGTCTGAATAATCCACAGAAACTTCCATCTCATACACACCGCTGTAAGGAGTCACCAATTGGCCTACTGGCTTTGCGGAAATTGCAATATAAGGAAAAAGCCTCGCACCTATCCGTGTAGTTGTATAAACATTTACCCCAGTAACCGCAGAAAATAGCGAAGCTACGGATTGCTCAAGCTGATAGTCTGGTGAATTTGAAATACTCATTTAGAAGTCACCTTTATATCCATAATAATATCTTTAGCCCAAGTGCGTGTGGGTGCTACAATTCTCTGCCCGATGCTTTTAATGTTTGCTATGTAAAACTCAAGATTCGCTGAAGCTGTGGTCATTTGTGAGGCTAGGTTCGGGTCTGTATAAAATGCCTGCTGAATCTCAAAGAACTTTTGATCATATCCTTGGTTGGACGATATATCAGCCCTAGCCACATAAGATATTGTAGCAGTAAGATCAAAAATACCTGTGAACGGAGCAATCTCTTCAGAGTTAATTTTAGCACTTATAGCTACAAACGGAAGAAGCCTTACGCTATCTACTGTAGATGTAAAAATATTTACCCCAGTAACACTCGCCGTGGTAATGGCGGTTGCTAGGGAATTCTCTACATCTTTCTCAATTGAAGTGGTCATCCAGTTGTAATTTCAGCCACATCAATGTTATACGAAACTCCATCAGCCGATATAGTCCAGCGAGCAACCATTCGCTCTGTCGCCCCAACCGTGCAAAGAGATCCCACTACAGGAGGAGCAGACACCACAGAAGCAGGCACAATGAGAGTTTGTGTAATATTATAAACCTCTCCTCCGACTTCTAGTTCAGAAGTAAAAGATAGGTCAGTTACGGATGCAGACACGGCATTGGTAGCCAAGCCAGTAACCACGGTATAAAGATCGCTGATTAGCTCGTTTAGGTCTGTTCCAAAAATAGTGGTATCCAAGCGTCCTGCCATATTACATATATAGCCCTGTCAATTATTCCCCCACAACCCCCTTGTTGAGTATCGAAAGCCCTTTCTAGGTGCATTCTGGAGCGTTTTTGATGGGTTTTGGAGCCTCTATTTTAACTGCCCCTACGGACAGAATGTTAGGATATGGCTGGGCAGATGTTCTTATCTGATCCTCTGGATTACCCACATAAAGTGGTGTAAAGCCAGCCATCTCTAAAGTTGAGCATAAACCGCCTGCTGTAAAGTGGTGGAAGTGTTCGTTCTCTCGCCTGTGCTTCCAGCCCTTAAACCAATCATTCCCCAAGTTATGATACCACGGCAAGGAAACAAATATAAACCTACACTTCAAGCCCTGTAAAAATCCAACAATGTTCTCGTCTTCAATATGCTCAAGCGAATCAAAGAATGTTATCAGATCGTATCCGTTCTGTGTTGCAGACTCGACTTTCTTTATGCCTTCTGCCAATGGGTAGTCTGAAATATCATAACCAAAGCAGTTCCTTTGCATCTTATGACAATGTTTTAGGAAAGAGCCGTTGCCATATCCGAAGTCTAAAACAGACTTGAAGTCAAAAAGAGTGGATACCAAGTAGTAGCGAAGCTCCGACATTTTATCTGTGTGAGGGTACTTGTCGTATCTTTCTTGCGAGTAGCTCTTGTCGTAAACTGGAATCTCGCCAGTTTTCTCGGTCTGATGTAAGTGTCCGTGGCAAATCTCTTTATAGCTCAAAGATAAACCCTCGTAGCCCAAGTGCCATAATCATCTTGTCCTCCGAATGATCCGTCTGCAATCCAATCGTATTGACCACGAACCGCAGAGGCTACAACCGCTGGAGATGAATTGATGCCTAGAAAGTTCTTTGCGTTTTTAATGAGAGTAACCATCTCTGTAATAGTATTACAATGATGTCCCTTGCAAATCACAAGCCCTTCCGCAAGCTCCCTTGTCGGGCAAAGCACAAGCATCTTTTCCACCCCATATATCTGTAACGCTTTTTTAATTACCATCGTAGGCTCAATTCTGTTTACTTGGCTTATCCCAAACGGAGCAACAAGGTTATACTCCTCGGCTGGCTTGCTTTCTGGAAGTCTATCCAGAACGATCTTTTGACCAACAGCCTCCTCGCAAAATCCACCATATACAAACTTCTCCCACTTCATTCCGCTTTCCCTGTATTCATCATAAAGCCAAGGCCAAATCTGCCTATTAAAAACGAAGTCTATGTTTTCATACATCGCATCAATCGGCTTATGCTTAACATAGGATACGCAATTAAAAATATCCTTATATTCGTCCTTGCACTCAAGCAATACCTCATTCCCCTTGTCGTGAAAATGCTTTGCCAAAGGAAGCATCCTCAAAATGTCTCCAAGCCTTTCGTGATATTGAATTAGGATACGCATGGATTCCTTTGCTCAAATATCTTCTTGCCGATCTCGTAGTTTGAAACTGCATTGTGTTTTTTGAATATCTCGTCCTGTGGTGCGTTTGTGAAGAATGGGTTATTGTGCTTAAAGACCAAATCCCTTGCTTGCACTTGAATATCCTTTGTTCTTGCCGTGAATTCATTATCAGAAAAGATACCGCTACATTCTGCATATTCTGGTGCAAATAGATTTCCTCCTAAATGGTCTATGGTTGGCTTTGTGCAGATTGCTATGCAGAGAAGATCGTCTGTGCGATGTCCGTCCGATACCGCAAGGACGGCAGGCTTTGTGGGGTCTGGCAGTCTCTTTCTAATTTCATCATCCCATCCCAGCGGAGGAACAAAATCATCGGACACTTGTACGATATACTTCCCCTTTGCTTGCTTGGCACAGGCATTCCAAGCACCCACACACTTTCCATTCGGAGTGATTATTTTTTCGTTTCCTCCGTACTCATCTGCATCTACATCTACCCCTAGAATGTGCTGAATCCTGTTGGGTTGCTTTGCCATCGCCAGCCAAGCCCATCTTGCACCTTGGAAGCCAGTAGGTCTTGCCGTTGCGTGGCACAATGTAATATCCACCTCGCCAAAGTTTTTGGCTTTGTCCTGTTGAAGAAACTCTACTAAATCGTTCTGTCCTAATGCTCTCGCACATCTTTCATAAAGGTCTGGTGCTTCCCACTTGTAAATAGCATCCTTCGTAGTCCAGTAGGCAATATTGGGAATTGGAATTGAGCAAGCGGAGCGAGCAAGGGCAAGTGCCTCCATGTAGTGCTTTCGAGTGTAGTAGTCCTCGGCGATGTAGAATAATGCTTCAATTCTATGCGGAGCTAGTGCGTAGGCACGAAAAAGCTCCTCTCTTTTTAATACTGGGTCAGCAAGTGATCGGCCTATAATCGTATGACATTGAATGCGAAGAATGGGGTCAAGGGTGGCATCAGCTAATGCAGTTTTTGCGTGTTGCATCGCCTCATCGTACTTGCCAGATAAAAAGTATTCCTCTGCCTTGTAGAATCGAAATAAATAACTTTCACGAATAGTTTCGTCTAAAATCCTGTGATTTCTGGTTACGCTTGAGCCTTTGTGATCTAATGGTGCGTGAAGGATGAGCCCTGCGTGTGTTCCCATCGCCTTTGCGCCTTCTGTGGATGTAGGCTTTAGCTGTTCGTGGACTGGGTACTTCCACTTGAACTTTTTATTTCGAGTAATGCGTTCACGGACAGGACACAAGCCAGCAAGAGGAACAGAATAGCCAGCAAAGATGCAATCGTGGTCAGTTACTTTTTCACCGATAGCAAAGAAGGCTTTTTCTGCTCCATCTACAAGAACATCGTCAGCATCAAACCACATGCAAAACTCTTGCGTGCAAGCTTCGAGTGCCGTGTTTCGTGCGTCTGCAAAGTTATCAATATGCTCCCAATGACTGGCATCATCTTTGTTTTTATAAACTACTACTTTTGCTCCAAACTTTTTTCCGATCTCCTCAAGAATTGGAAGCCCTTCTTCTGTGTGCTTGCCCATCGCAGAGCAAAGCACGATCTCATCTGGCTTGAGTGCCTTGAAAGACTCCAAAGCTCTTGTGATATACTTAGATGCACACTCCCTAGAAACGATAGCGTAAAGGGATAGGGTGAATGGGAATCTGTCCATGCTTGGATTTTAGGAATCTGATCAAGTCTGGCAAGCAAATTCTATGGCCTAAATTCTTCCCACGATCCGTTTGTAGGCACTTCTGGGTACTTGGTAGGGTAATCCTGTGTTATTTCTGGTTTTGAGCAAGACGCAAGGGCAAGGCAGAGGATGGAGATGGTGAGGGTGTTCATCAAGCAGCGGTGATGGTTATGCCACAACTGTTATTGTTATGGGTACACTCCAATTTGTTTGCGGTATAAAATTTACTGTTTGGCCTGTGTTAATTGACACAGGCTCTCCATTATAAATTACTTGCCATTCCACGCCAACAAAACCAAGTGCATAATCTTCTGGTCCAGTCCAATAACCTGCATCAGCTTTATAGAAATAACCTTCAAATCCGAGGCTTGAAATTGCATTTATATTAACAATCGTCGTAGTTGCCGTAGGAATCCCGCTGGGTACTGCTCCACCAGAAGCTACAATGGGTGTCCTACTACCGCTTACGGATATTCCGTAGCCGTAACCAGCCATTTTAGTCTCCGATTGCGAGGACTACGCCACTATGAATCTGGAACGCAGAAACATCCCCAGCGATGTATGCTCCAGCGGGAATGGTCACGGAATTCGCAAGAGTCACGCTGGCAATTCCACTCATTCCAGTAACGGTAGAAGTGATTGAATGAAACTTGCTCTCGGTAATGGCAACAAGACCAGCAAATGTTCCAGTTACGGAGCTTCCAGTCGTAGTCACATAGCGGGTTGTGGGACGAGCTGCGTGACTGATTTGATCATAATAAGGCTCTGAATTAGTTAAGTCTGCCATAATACTTATCCTTTCTTGTCAAAGAAAAAGGGGGACAGGACTTTCGCCCCATCCCCCTTTCTCGGATGAACTAACCAACCAATTACGAAGCAGAGTAAGAGGTCGTGATCAACTGCATCGCAGTAGAGTCGATGACCTTGACCACACGATTCGAGCGAACACGGAGGATGTTCGACCTGCGTCCCTCGTCCCGATAGCTCTCGGCAACGAAAGGAGCAGAAGCATCCTCGCTCCAAACAATCGTGCGACCCGCACCGCCAGAGGCAAAATCACCACCAGCAGTTTGTCCAACCGCCACATAGGTTGTGGGGAAGATGAACGAACCGCTGAAGGTTTGACCTTTAGCAGCTGAATTCTTCGCAGCTTTTCCGACTAACACTTTTTCAACACCAGCAGCTTGAGCGATCTCAACTTCCGACAGCAGACGGCGGGAGTCAGTCGCAACAACGCCGAAGAACTGATTCTGTGTCAGCGGTGAACGCCGAACGAGATCAAATACTTCTTGGTTCATCACAACCGTGTTAGCGATCACACCCTGCTTAAGCAAACGCTGTTTAGCAGCTGCGACATCGGCCACGAAGTTAATCGTGGAAAGATTGGTCACGGTATAGTTGACCAAAGCAGCTGTCGCTGTGAAGGTGCTATTATTAAACAAGGTAGTAGCACATTCGGCTTCATGCCCAATTTGAATGTTGCGGAGGAGAATCTTCGCAGTTTCAGTCTCCAGACCGAAGAAGCGAGAAACATCCGAAGCCAACGCATCTGGTACGACTTCTTCCAGTCCGTATTCCACGCAAGTGAAATTATCGTTGTCAAAAGCCCTTGCCGAGCGAGGATACGCAGAACCTGGAGCTACGACTGAAGCATCGCTGTTCAAAAGTTCAGCGTTGCCTAATTGCAGTTTGAGATACTGTCCAGCACGAACTGGGCTGTTATAGATCGGGAACAAATCGGTTCCGATGAATCCCTGATCTGCTTGGCTGGCTTGAATGACAGCCGTTGTGATGTCGCCACGAAGAGTGGCGTTAGAGGTAAGGTAAGACATTTTTTTATTTTCCTTTCTTTAGACTGCGATGTTGCGGGTGAGGAACACTTCGATGGTATCACCAGTTGCACCAGCATTACGAGCAACTCCGAGAGCTGCTGTGCCAGAGAGACTGACAGTGCCACCAGTTCCAATAAATAATTTATCAGCAGCCGTCACCAAAGTGGCGAGGTTGCGGACGAAGAACGAAGGTGCCCAGAGCTTTACAAGCCCGACAGAACCGCTAACCACATCCTGTTGCAGGACGCCGATTGCGTTTCCAGCAGTTGCGGAAGCCTGTGCCGTGTTGTCCGTAGTAGTCATGCTGACGATGCTGTTAGCTGTCACCGTGGAGGCGAAAGCCAATGAAGCAAAGCCAGAATCAAATTGAGTTGCCATAGTTTTGTTTTACCTTTCTTTAGAAGCTTTTGAAGCCACCAGCGGAAAGCTCTTTCCGATATTGTTCTGTGTATTTTCCAACACAAAGGCGAAGAGCTTCACCCTTGGAGATGTTATTTGCTTTCATCTCAAAATTCACTAGCTCCGAGAAGGTTGTGGGCTTCTTTTCCTCAACGGCGGGAGCCGAGTGAGCAATAGGAGCAGATACCATCTTGGAGAGTTCGGTGCGGATTTCCTTCAGCACACCAGAAAGTTCGATCTTGCCAGCCTCAACAGCCGAGAAGTCTTCGACAGGATTTCCTTCAGCACCTTTTTTATCGATGACAGGAGCTGTGGCTTCCATCTCGGCTTTGTCTTCAGCTTGATCCTTGGCTTCATCGACAGGATTCATTTTAGCTTCCAAAGCGGAGAGCCGAGTAGCGAATTCTGCCATCTGTTTACCGAGGTCTTCCATGTTATAAGAAGGGGTTTCCATCTTGTCGGTGGGTTCAGCAGGCTTGTGTTCCATATTGATATTCTCCCCTTTGTCAACCGTTACACAACCGCAATCCGCAGAAAATAAACCTGTGGGGTTCGAAGCAGGGTGCTGGACTAGGTCGGCAGAGTATAGCTCAGAGCATCTCGCAAGGTCAAAATCTTGACCATTCATCTGCGATTCACCGCTGAACGAAATCGAAATCCCAAACGCATCTGGGATCTCGGAGGCCAAGTCCATGTAGTATTTTGCACGATCTTGGCGACTCTTGAGAAAAGTCAAATCTGCGAGGAGCTTTTTCTGATCACCGCTTTGTTCAATTCTGAAGTTCGTGAGCTTGCCGATAATATCACCGATACCAGCACCGTGATTTTCGTTTACTTTAACACCGCCCTTGAACTGCTCGGCACATTTCTTCACTTGTTCGAGAGTAGTCGAATCAATCTGAAGATTATGCCCCTTGGCCATGCCAGTTGTAAGAACAGAAACTCCGCTTAAAGTCATATCATCGCCCTCCTCGTAGTTATACTTTTTCTTTTTTTCCCCACCCTGCCCTTGAATAACAGCCGTGGGAATAGTTCCCGCTGGTGCTCCACCGCCATTTGCACCGCTAGCCGAGGACATCAAATCTTCCTGCTCCTCATCTTCATCCTCGTTCTGGGAAACGGCAGGCTCAATAGGGGTAGAATCGCTTCCAGATTCAGAATCGTTTATCATTTCCATTTCATTGTTATCAAAGATTTCAGACGCAATCTCTGCCCGATCTGAAGAGTCTGGGAATAACGCCATCATTCCTTCGTCAGATACAAACCTACCCAAGAAGTCGGTGAAGCTTTCGTCTGGATTAGGGCTTAGAATGCTACTATCTGACTCCAGATTTTCTTTTCTCTGCTTCTTTTTGGTATCACGAAAAATGCTAGCCCCTACCGCATATCTCTGCTTGGAATCTTTATAGTCCTTTACGGCGGTTGAATTGCCCATGAATTTGCTAATGAAATCGGCCATTCTTTCGCCTTTTTTGGGAGTTGGGAGAGGCATACGCTTGCTCGAAGTGTCAACTACTATATGTGTAGCAAATTGGAATGTGACTTTGTGCCTAGTTTTCTATCGCACCTTAACTTGGGGGGGGCACAACCCCCCGCATCATCCCAAACAAACTCCGTTGTGAGGCTTTAAACGCCATTTTAGTGCATCCCAATGAAGGGGTCAGACTCACCAAGATGCAAGTAGGGGAGCCTACGGAAGCAGACTCCCCTACCCGCCAACCAACCAACAAGCTATTTAATGTATTCCAACCAGCTCATCAGCCCCATTCCGATCAAAGCCCCAAGGCATAAGACAATCCACCACTTTAGAGCTTCCTCAATATCTCTGCTTTTCATTTGAAGTCCACTTTCTTTACCCCACCTGACTGAAGAAGGGTTGCCATCTTCTCCTCAATCATTCCCCTGCATTTCATCAAAGCCTTGAGCTCGCAGTCTGCGTAGATCGCCTTCGGCCATATCTTCTGCCACCGCCTATTGAATATGTGCCAAAGGCTCTGACCCTTCAGCTTTTTTGAGTCTCCAATCTCTACGGCATGGGCACAGGTAAATAATTCCTTCGCTTCCTTGGGCATTTTAATGACGATCATTTTCCAACCCCTATTCTCGTCAAAGTCTCACCGAGAGACAAAAGCCCTTGCGATCTTTGAACCGCCCTGCGAACCATTGAGTGTTTCAAGTTAGGAGTTATGCCCAGCTTGCTGAAGCCAGCCAAGTGTTTTTCAGCTTGCCGTTCCAAGCGGTCATCTTCTTCAAGCACCTCACAGGCTTCGTCAAAAAGCGAAACCCCCTTGTACGAGGAGTAGGTTTGCGTGTACTTGGGCTTCCAATCCCAATGCATATTCGAGTACCAGTTGCCATCGGTATGCTTCGTCCAACCACCATTGAACATGAACGCTCCCTCGCTATCCAAGACACAGAACTTACCGCCCATCTTGGACAGAGCATTCCGTCCAGAAACGGCAACGACAAGTGCCGAGGCTCTGGAGTCGGAGAACTCGCCATCAACTTCGATTCCGTTACGCTTTAGAACGGAGGCGAGGACGCTGTTCCAATCAGACCAAGTTCCGTTGTGGAAAAGCACCGAGTCGCTTTGCCCTTGGAGAGATTGCGATGGGCGAGGGCTGATGGGGAACGGATGGCAGAGGACTGGCTTCACACCGCCGACAGTTGCGATGCGGAAGTGGGCTACGACCGCACCACCCTTCGTCTGCATAATATCGTGGATGAATTCGGCATCGACTCCCTTGCGGAAAGTCGGCTTGCCGTTTTCAAGCCACGCTACGCCACCGCCGTCACGATTGCTACGCTCGCAACGCTTGAGGGTTTCGAGGGTCGGGCGGTTTTTCTTGCTGGGACTTATTACGATTACGCACATATTGTTTTTTCTTTCTTGGTTGGTTGTTTGGTTGGTTAGACTGAACCTCTCACATGGGACTGCCAGAGGGGGGTCGACATCAGTTCAACGGCTTGGTCAACGGCGATGTAGCAATGGCCACGCTCGGAGGCGACAGGGAGCGAACCATTTTTCAACCGATCAAACCAAGCACAGGAGGCGTATCCCCAGTTGAACATCGAGCGAGAGAACCGCTTGAGTGTGGGGAAGAAGTTAGTGATGTCCCTGCGGGAACGCCAAGCCCAGATGGTGCGGAAGAGTTCGGAGGCAAGAGTCCGCTCGATTCTGCGGGAGCTAGACCAGTTGGGGATGTTGGCTCGGTTGGCTTCTTGGCAAATCAAGAACACGCTGGAGATGATGAGCATAATTTTGTTGGGGTTGAGAGTCGTGGAAAAACCACGGAACTCAATGCAACCAGTAGAGCGGAGTTTGGAGAAGTTGATGAGGGCGTACTTGCCGATGTTGATGTTGAGCGTTCCGTAATCTTTGGCTCGCTTGATTTCAGCGTCCAAGGTGCGGGAGGGGTGCAACGGACACCATTGGCTACGATCTCTACGCTCGGCATTTTGTCCGTACAAAACAGGGGAGAGCTTGAATCCGAGCCGAGCTACCTTCTCGCACCAGTTCAAGATTTGGGCAGGGGAGGACGAACCGCACGAAGTTCCAGCGTGAATCGTCACATGGATTCCACCTTGAGTCGAACCGCCCATCCGAATCGGACGCTTTGCTCCGATTGCCTTGAGGAAAGTGAGGAATTCGAGGATATGCTGGAGTCCTTGATCGCCCTTGAGGACAGGGGAGACAAACTCGCATTTTTTGAATCCGTCAGCCGTGCGAATCGAAGGGTCTTCATCCGCTTTCCAAGTTTCACCAGCGAAGCGGGGAGCTTGAACAACTTGGCCGTTGGAGAGAGTAACCTCGGTAACAGGGAGTCCGTTGCCGTGGTAGCCAATACGAATGGCGATGTTGGTGGGAATTTGAGTTTCGATCTCGATTCCGAAGGTCGTTTGGTTGTTTATCATGGGAGTGAGTATGCCCTTTCCAAACCCGCTTGGCAAGATTTATTTTCAATTATTTTCGAGAGCAAGACACACAATAGCTGTGTTTTACAGAGGAGGGTAAAAATAACCTTAAAATATTTATTTAAGGCAGAGGAAATTTACGATTTTTGACTGCTCTTCCAGCGTGGTATTGCTCATCCGAGTAACGAATGGAATTAGTTCTCTATCTTCCGCTATGTTTTTATACTTTGTATCTCTTCCCTTCAAGAAAGTTTCGGATTGATTTGAGCCTCTGGCTTTGTATCTTTTTTCTAGCATTTCTTTTGGTGCAGTTAAAATTAAGATTCTTAACTTCGTGTCTGGAAGAACGGATAGGAACTTCAAGAAAGACGGCGTGAAAAGCCTATCCCCCTCAAACAATATATTCCTCTTCACATAGTGTACAAAGTCCTGTGCAGTTGGCTGGACTGCCATACTTAACTTGTCCGTTCCAGAGAACAATTCGTTCGTCTGGTACTTTCCCAAAATAAAAAGGTCGAGCATTTGGCTATACATACAAGGGATGGATTTAATCAGTCTGTTTTTAGATGCTGGCGGTGCTGGCTCTAGCGTCTGCCACTCGCCGTGAATCTCGATAAACTTCCGCATAAGCGTGGTTTTGCCAGTAGCGGGAGAGCCACCTATTGCCGTTATTGTTCTCATCTTTCGTTTAGCCAATCCAGCCGATTGATTTGACCAGAGTTATCCTTGGATATAAATGAGTAGCCCCTCTTGTCGATACCTTTTTTGGAGACTAGCCTCTTGTCCAAGGTTTCATTCCTCGCCTGCCATAGAACTTTCCACTCGATTCCAGACCATCCATCGCCGTCTGCCTTGCTGATTTCTTCTGCCTGCCTGTCGAGATAGTATCCTAGATACCTTCCGTGATGGTTTCTGAACAACTTTTTGTATGAGCAGAGGCAAGTTTCCATCGAAAAAGGGTCTGCATGCTTGGCTACATCTGGAAATCTCTGCCTTGTTTCGAGTAGAATCTGATTGCTTTCTGATTCCAGCGAGTTGTATTCCATTGGCGTTAGCCTTGAATTGCACCTATCGTCCTGTCCCAACGCAAGAATAAGGCCATTTCTGTGCGATTTTGAGCCATCGTAGTCGTTTAGCATCAGTCCTGTGGGGTAAATATCCAAACTAGCCGTCTGCTTTAGGTGCTGTAGGTAAAACCAAGTCGAGTATCTGCCGAACTTATGCAGGCTATTCTTCACCCCATTCCAGAGGCTAGTAAAGGATTCGGATTCGTTTGATCCTAGAAAGCTAGTTATTCTCTCTCTCTGCGTCTTTGCACCTATGAACTTTTTATACGAAGCGAACATAGACGGCAAGTGCCCCTTGTTCCACTTGGTGTCTGTTTGGTATCTCAGTCTCTTGTAGTTCTTTTGATTCCACTCCTCTATTCTGGACTCCGTGGCAAGCTCGAAGTCTGGAAATTCATTCATCAGAACCCAAGCCGTGGGTAGGTTGTATGTGTTTCCGTACAGCCAGCACAGCCAAAGCCTCTGCTCGTCATTGTGTTCGTATCTTTTGTTGATGTAGTTCGTCATCCAAACGGCAGGGTCGCAATCCAAGAACCGCAAAGACCAAGCGTACCATCTTATGAATCCCTCTCGCCTATTCGCTTTCTCGTATAGGTTCATTTCTGGAAAAGTGCGTTGCGTAGCCAGAAGCTTCCAGCCTTGGCGATTGCGGTGTTTACTTCCTCTAGCTTCTTCTGACTGAACTTGTGTCCCTCTATGGTTTCTAATGCAAGTTTTTTGCACACCTTCGGGCTGGGAATTCCGATGATCGGATGCTTTACGCAAGCATCTCGATAGTCCTTCTGCTCTTGAACTGTCTGGAATATTCTTTGATCCGACCTCAGAGAGCCAGTTGGATCAACACCCCAGAACACAAGTCCGTTTCTAATGTGCCAAGTCAGCGATGACGGAGTGCAAGACAGCTTTAACCTTTTGCATTTTTTCTCCAAGCACGAATACCTTATGAACTCCCGCCACAGCAAAGACGCATACCCTTTCCCCTCGTTGCCCTGCGTAGTCACTATCTCGTATAGATTCACATACTCGTCTCGGTTGTATGTGCAGAAAATGACAGAAACTATCTTACCATCGACCTCAAGACCAAGCGGGGGATTCTTTTTGTAGTTCTCGAATCTCTTCCAAAGGCTGTGTGAGTTAGACAGGAACTTGGTATTATCACCAGATGGCGATGAATTTAGCGTGGAAACTACTGAATTCTCACTTAACAGCTTCATAGTTTATTTGTAGGTCAGTTGATATTGCACCAGAATCTTCCTCGGTTATGCAGAGGCTTTTGTCTGCCTTGTAATAGACATTTGGTTTGGCTCTTTCGATCTCCTCCGAGATGCCAGCCCTCTTGAGAATGTCTGCAGTTGAGGATACAAAGATGTTATTTTCCAAGCGACAAAAGTAAAGTGGCCTTTTTCCGTTGCGGTAGAACCTTATATGCCCCTCTGGGTATAGCTCACAGCAGGCTATCGAGGCATTTTCCCACTTTTTGAGAGGGTTTTTCCCATCGAGAATAGATTTTAGAAGAAGCTCTGTGTCGTTTCTTGTTTCGCAATCGTAGCCATATAATTGCTTCCAGCTTTCCGCAGGCTCTTGGGTGATAACTCCGTTGTGTGCCACGGATAGTGCGTCCGTGGATATGGGCTGGTTAAAGTTTAAGTCGCTTGTCGAATACCTACAATGCCCGATAAGTGCTAGGTTTTTGTTTTTGTCGAGGTAACTAGGAAAGTTTAGCTGAAAGTTGTCTGCTTTTTCTGGAGTTTTCTCCGTGAATACTTTTCCGTCTCTTGCATAGGAGATTCCAGTAGCGTGTAGCCCCCTTATTTGGGACTGATTAAATATGTTTCTTAAAAGTTGAAAGTCTGTAAAGCTAGGATTAACGCACAACGCACCTACTACAGAACACATCCTTACAGCTTAATAGGCTTGCCGTTATAGGAAAAGCTTTTTTCTTTAGCTATCTTTGCCTTAATTCTTTCTAGTACCGATGGCTTTTTCTTCATTTCTGCCACCTCCTGCTCGGTTAGGGTCTTATATTCGTCATCGTCCATTCGTTGTTCGATTTGATTGCTCATTTTACGATCTCTGCCTCGATTAGCGTGTGATAAACAAATTTATCTTCTCCTTTAAGAACTGATGCGACAGGAAGTTCCTTTCTGGTAACAGATGTAATTCTTAGCGGTGTTTCTGGACGAAGCAATACTTCTTTTTCCTTTAGAAATGAGGACGAAAAAGATGGCATCTTTACTCCGACTCCATCAGCATTTTTGACTTTAATTAAGACCTTAGAGCCGTAGTATTTTCTTCCCTCTGTTCTTCCCTGCATTGTTTTTTCATCCCAGTTGGAAAATTCTTCTGCGATTGTTTTGTCCAGAGAAAAAGAAGAGAATCCAAAGTCACTTATATTTTCACCTACCTTTGCAGTTTTGGCGAGCTTGTGTGCTTTGCTTTCGCTTAATGGCCTGTCTATATTTGTTTTAATTCCTCTCCATATTTCACTCTGTTTAATTTTAGGAGCTAAAACTAGTGCGGTTTCCATTAAAGCAGCCATTTGAAGAGCCTCTAGGTCTGGAGAATCTGATTTTCTACTCAAGTCTCCCATATCACGCAAGGATTTATTTACCTCTCTGTGTCCGTCTCCAGCATATTTGTGAAGGCTTTTTGCGATTTCAACTGCTTCTTCTTTGTCCACATTGTTTTCAGCAAATGATTTTGACCATCCTACTACATCCTGCTTGTATTCCTCGTCGTGTTCTCCGAGTGTATGCTCTCTTTTAGGTGGACCAATAACTTGCATAAATTCTAGTGCGTACCCTTGCTCTGTTGGATTTAGTTCTTTTTCGATAGCTTTGGCCTGCGTTAATTCTTCCTCAGAAATTCCCATTGGGGAAATTGGCATATTCTCGTCCTCATCGTAGATCGGCATTCCTTGTTCTGGCTCATTAGCCACAGCAGTACCTCCACCGCCTGTCCACTTTCCGCTTGAATCCCTATCTTGCGAGGGGTCATAGAATGAAATGATCTCAAATCTCTCCTTGCCCTCAATGGCTTCCTCAATCGAGACACGGAGAACATCTGCCAGATAGGATACGACATCGTCTATGGGCGGTTGATTAACTTGAAGCTTGATCGTCTGAACAAAAGCTTGCATCGGCTTTACTCCGATCTTTTCCCTAATCTTGTTAGATATTGCCCTTCCGACTCCCTTGCCACGATATTCCTTTGCCACTTGGTCGAACATTCCCCTCGTTGCAGAAGCTCCTGCAAGATAAGGAACAACTGCTGGATTTACTAGCCCACCAATAAGGATTTTATATCTGTCATTGTTTATGCCCCGAATCGCCCCGATTGCTCCTGCTCCGATAACACGAAGGGCATCGCCTGCTGTGTTTAGAAACTCCTTCCCCTCGCTACTTCCGAGCCACTTTTTAATCTCTGCCGTTTTTGTAGCTCCATACTTCCCTGCAATTTTCGCTCCACGGACTCCCTTGATGATTGTATTCACCCCATTTTTTACTGCCTCGCTTGCCACATCTGCCTTGGGATTTTGGGATTTTATTCTTTCGATAAACTTTCCTTCGGCTGATGCTCCGCTTCCAGCCCACTTCCCAGATTCGTCACGCTCTTGGCTTGGGTCGTAAAGAAGCGTTGCTCCTTGTTCCTTTAGTGATAATAGGTCGGCTTTTAGCTGTTCGAGATTTGTCTTATCCGTAATCGGACCACCCACAATCCAAGCATCGCAAGTCCGAAGCGAGGCACACTTAAAGTCGAATATCTCACAAAATCCAAGGTCGCCAGCCTGCTCGACTTCCTTGGCATCCATTCCTATGCCTTTTGTAATACAATCAATAAGTTTGCTTGTTTGATTGAAGCCAGCACAATTCCCGCATCGCATCGTCTTGGCTTCTTCCACAGACCCCTTGAAAATGTTTGCCTTCGTTTTCCAGTAGTCCTCATTCGGCTCTTTGGGATTGGCTGGACCATAGTGTGCTATATCAATAGCTTCCTGCCTGTTCGCTAGGTTCGCTTTAATGTCCTGCGTCTCAACTGGACATTCCCCCTCTTCGAGATTTGTTAGTTCGGATTCGTCAATAAGAATTGGAACAAAGATAGTTCCTTCTTCGAGATTTTTAACTGCGATAGGCTTTGGCTTTTCGCCTCCTTCAAAAATCCATTTTCTCACAGGCTTTGCGTCAAATATCATCATCTTTTTAATTGCAGATGGCAATACTTCTTTTTCAGATAGGAATACTTTATATGGGTCTTTGTCTCTTTTTTCCTCATACACACTTTTGAATCCAGATGCTACGACCTCAACAATTCCAAGAAGAACCTTCCCGCCTATTTTAGTTGCCTGCGGTGCTTTTAGGCATCCATATTCTAGTGCTAGTCTTTGATTATCTGTTGCGTAAACGCCTTTGCCGTGAACTCCATCTCTGGATGGCTTCAGCCCTGCTTCTCTAATTTTACCAAGAACATCGGCAGTTGTTCCGTGGTAAACAGTTGTTGTTCCGCTTAGACTTTCCTTGCCCTCTCCTCCGCTACCAGTCCACTTGCCAGAGCTGTCCCTAGCTTGGCTATCATCGTAAAACTCAATCTTTTTTGAGTTGTAAGAAAACTGGGTCACGGAGCTATTCTCCGTCACGAACTTTGTTAAGTTGCTCCACTATCTTTCTGGCTCTGGAGAACCCTGCATCCCCACCCCATCCGTGCCACGCCTGCCAGCCCTTGCCCTGCTCGTCCCAGCTTGAGCCCTTCTTATCCACTTCGTGCCGTGAGAAGAAAGCTAACATCCTGCGCCAAGTGCGGGGAGAGAGCTTCTTCTTTCCGATAATATCCCTAGCCCTTGCAAGACCAACTTGTGTCATTCCCCTGTCGCTAGCTGGCTTCTCCGCACGAACACGCAGGGCTGATTTCGCAGCATCAATCATTCCTTCTGATGGGGTCAGATCAATGTCTGCGAGCTTCTGCATTTCAATCGCATCCAAAATCATTTCTGCATCGCTTGTAGTAAAGTAAGGTGTGAGGTTTGTCCTTCTCGCTCTCGCTGGCACATCCTGTTCCCCCGCCACTTCTGATGCCGTTGGGTCAATTTTAGCTGTGGGAATTGTCGTTCCAACGCTCACCCCAGAGACAATCTGTGAAGCTTGTTCAACGCTAATCGTTGGGAAGGCAGAGGTGATAATGGCAACCGCACCATCTTTCGAGATCGCACCAACCGAGACAGCGTTCATTACATTGATCAGCGAGGATACCTGTGCCCCATTCAAGGAGGGAATATCGGTGACTACGCCTTGTGGCATCCCTTCTTGTGCTGGCATATCTGGCAGTTGCGTCTTCGCCAGTTCGGGCATCGGTGCTTGGGTTTTGAACGCATCTGAAATATTTTCCGTAGAAACTCCAAACTCTTTTGAAAGATCGTTGGCATATTTGACTTCGTAGGCTCTTTGACGCATGGCTTCTTCATAATCTTCTCCTTTTGCTCCGTAGATTTCAGACGCAGTACGAAGTCCAGCTTTGAACTCCGAGATGTTTGCCTGCGAATCACGACCTACATCAATCGTGCTGTCAGACGGATAAATCCATTTTCCAGTAGTAAAGTTAGCATTGGGTGGGATTTTCCCTCTCGAAATTCCGTCTGCGATAACAAGGTTCTTGATTTTGTCAAAAAAGCGAGCCTCAAAGATTCCCTGCCACCGCTTGAAGGTGCGAGAGGCAAGTGCCATCTCTAGGCGAACAGTCGGACCACCTAGCTTGGAAAGGTCGTAGCAGAATCCGAAAGGCAAGTTAAATGCAAGAGCAATCATATGAACAATCAAATCCACATAGCCTTGGAAGGCAGAAGATGGACGATTGCTCTCAAACATCTTCATCTCCGAGCCAGTAGGGATATAATTGATCTGACCCCTCTGCATATTCTCAATGTTCATCGTGTTGCCGTAGGAGTCTGTCTGTGCTTGGTTGAAATAGGATGCGGGATCGTCTGCTGATCCTGTGGCATTTGAGATTGTCATAATGCGGAAAGCAGCGTTTTTGACTGCCAGATTCTCAGCTTCCATCGTTTCGGCAAGGTCTTTGCAGTAGTTGATGACAGAGGCAAGATGGCTACGACCACGCACCTCATCCAAGCGAAGCGGGTCATAGATGAATAGGAAAGAGGATGCGGGTACTTCCTGCTCGTCCGTATAGAAGTTGCCCTGCGTCCTGCGGTAAACTTTATATGACTTTGTGCGTCCATGTTCGTCAAAGTTCACGCCACCGATATAGGACTGCGAAGATGTGGGATTATCAAACATTCCACCGATACGATCAGCTTCTACTGCTTGTAGTCGTAGGTCTGAATTGGGATCTACTTCATCTCCGATTGAGCTTTCCCTTGTAATAACAAAGCCAACATCTCCGTCACGAAGAACAGAGCGAAGTGCAAGGTGCGAAAGGGATTCAAAGTTCTGCCGTCCGAAGTAGTCACAACGCTTGCACCAGCTAGACCAGTAATCTTCATATGCCTGATCTACAACCCTATCGCCAGTTCTAGACATATAGCGGAAGTTGCCAAGTGCATACTGCGAAAATTTGAGAAGAATAGACCGAATAATCGGATTGTTATCTTCAAGCTCACGACCCGCACGAATCAGCTGAAGCCTCTCGTATGTGGAGTAATAGCTTTCACCACCAGACAATGGCCGAGATGGAAGTCTGTCACGGCTGGGATAAGCACCAGCGAAGCGAGTAAACTCCGTAAGCTTACACTTGTCGGCGAGTCTCTTTAGCCCAAACTTGGGATTTAGAGTGCTGATGGCTTTTTCGAGGAAGTTTAGCTGTGCCATAAATTATTTTCTATACCAAGTATCCGATGTTTTTTCGCTCCAAACTTCCGCAATTTCATTGATTGCATCTGCTAGGTTCTCAAAGTAGCCAGCGTTTTGGCTTACTGCTTTAGAGCTACTTTTAGATATTTGCCGTGAAATGGATTGAACTTTATCTGAAGCTCTGCCAAGAAGCTCATAAAACTTGTGAGGCTGATCTTGCCTTGCTTGATCAATAGCTTCCATTACGGATTCAACCCTATCCAGAGCATCGGATATTGCAGGCTCATCATCTTCTCCAGTAACATTCTTTAATGCTCTTTCATGGTGATCTTGAATAACTTTTATAACATCTGTTTTGTTGGTAAGGATTTGTTCTTGGGCATCTGTTACAAATGATGTTCCGCTTTTATTCGATCCGTATTCCCCCGCACCACCCGCCCACCTTCCAGACTCATCCCTAGCTTGGGTTGGGTCGTAAAAGTTAATAGCCTTATCAAGCATTCCGATAACCTCTTGAATTTCTTCCATTTTTTTCTTGCAACTTCCGCTTTCGTAAGGCTTCATACCAGCCACAGGCTCGTACCCCTCCCAGCATCTTCCCTCGTCTTTGCCCATTTCTTCCTTCGTGGCTTTCTTGCGGAGAAGGTCAATATTGTATCCAAGCTTCTGAATATACTGCATCGCATCGTCATAGTAGTGAGCAACGATGTTTGTGTCTGTGGTCGGAGGGATTTTGGTATTCACTTGGTAAGCCCGAGCGATGGCTTCCTTCGGCTCTTTGACTAGTTCATCGTGAACCCGATAATATTCCTTCACATCTTCCTCGCTGGATGGATGCTCTGCCCTTGTGATTTTATGAGATAAATCCATCAGTTGCTTGAAAAGACTGACGGCTTTGCTTGAAGAATCGAGCATTTCAATGGCTTTGTCGAGTAGGTTTAGAATATTCATAGTGTCTCCTTATCCCAATGTCAGCAGATATTTGAGCCTATTCAAGTCACCGACAATCTCATCTCTGATATTTAACAGATCGGTGTCTGTTGGCTTAATGCTTTTGGGAAATTCGCCCATAAGAAAATCAATGGTTTGGTTGGCTAGTGTAACACCGCTACCATCCACAAGATTGTTTAGGGTTATGTTGAAGTTTTCCGTGGCGTAGGCTCGTCCATACTTTCCGAAGTAAGTTTCGAGAAGTTTATCAATAGCCTCGTCCAGTATCTCGTAGATTTTCCCGAATGACTTGTGATGAGCGTAGCTTTTAGTCTGCCAATGATAGATTCGAAATTGGTTCTGCACATTTAAAAGCCGTGATACTATCACATCCCCATTGTTGCTTGGCACCGCATCTAGCTCGGTCTTGCGTTCCTCGACCTTTGAGATCAATTTGTCGATATATTTCATATTAAACGCTATTTATATCACCTTTTTAGATACGATTTCCGTTCGAATAGTCGGGGAATGTGCGGTTGATTCTAGTCCTCGGACCACCCAAACGATTGATCGCAGCTGTGCATTCCATCACGGTATTCTGAAGTTCTTGCAGATTTGCTCTCGTAAGTTGCCGACCACCAATACTATATGAAGCACCAGTTTTGAGGATAGCTTCGATTGCAGTCAGCGTATCCGTGCGAATCTGTGTAACAGTTGCCAGATCCAATCCATAATAAACCCCTTGTACGGCCATGCTATTTATATCCCTGTCAACTTATTCATTGGGTTCTTTCCAAATTTGCCCTTTTTTATCAAGATCACAAGACAAAAGCATAACCTTGTTGTAGAACCCATAGCCTATGCCTGTTTTCACCATAAAGAGGCTATATTTATCCCCTATGTGGTAAAGAATCCAAGATAAGAAAAGCCTCATACTTTCTCCAGTTCTATCTTATCCATCTGTTCAACCTTCTCTTCAGCCAGCCCATCCTGCGGAACTGGCATACATCCAGATAACATCGCACCCACAAGGTTCATACACTCGCAATCTCTCAAGTGATTGTCCTTCTTAACCCGATGCCAGATGAGTCTTGTTCGGCCAGTAAGAGGATTGTACTTGGGTCTTTTTACCTCTGCGTTCATATGGTTGTGCCAATCGTCGGGTGCATCGTCTGGGATTTCCCACTTGCCCATTTTGCCAGTACGAAGCATCTGCACCATATCTTTAATGGTTGGGTTTGACCAGCGGATAACAGGACACCTTGGCCTCGCAAGACCTTCTGATTGTGCGTTGCGATTTGTTCCAGACAAAGGATCGCCCCACTGCATCGAGGAATATGGTCGGTTTACTCGCATCTTACCGCTAGTATGGGCAAAAAGCGGAGCATCGCTACCGAGTAAACAAGTCCAGCCGTAGCGACAAGCCTGATAATAAACATCCCTCGTCTGATCTGCCGAATCCACAAACACCATTTTATCATCCACTTTCCAATCCAGTTGTGTTGCTCGCAGGGAATCCCAAGTCTCTAGCCTCCCACACCACTCCAAGCGGGACGAACCATCCAGCTTCCACGCACGAATTGTGACCCACATATGGAACCCGCCAGCCTCTTGAATATCGGCAGAGATGATTCTTCGCTGAGAGTCTTTCCATTGTTCCCCCATCCTGTACCCAGAGCCAGATACCCGCACAGGCTCTTCGTCATTCTGCTCCACCCAAGGCTGTCCGAGAACTGAATTAACAAAGTCTTGTAGCCCCATAATGCTTTTCTTGTCATTAATAAACTTTACAGCCAGCTTTCCGAATGTCTCCCAAGGGCTATACAAACCAGACAAGTGATAGGATTTGATGTTCGGTTCTGGGTTTGGATTGGCAGGCTTCCACTTTCCGAGCCGTAGCATCTTGGTTTTGTGTCCGTCTGTGATCTTTCCCTTGCAACTAGGACATTCGTAATACGCACTAGCCCGAACTCTCTCATTGTCCCACTCGCCATTTTCTCCCTTTGCTGTGGCATCCCACTTCACATTCGGCCAAGTAAGAACTTGGGTTTCCGCACAGAAGGGGCAGGGAACATGGAAGTATCTCTGATCTCCTCGTAAGAATGACTGCCAGATGTAGCCAAACTCCGTGGTGGGCGTGGAAGTCTGAACTGTTAGGGAAAGCGGATAGGTTCGGGTGCGAGCCTCTGCCAGTTGAATAGCTCCTGCTTCCTTTGAAGATGCCTCTGCAAATTTGTCCGTCTCGTCACAAATCAATAAGCCTACACTACGAGAGCTAAGATTAGCTGGCGAGTTACTGCCAAAAAACCAAAGCGACATTTTATCAAAATGTTGCTCCATCAGCTTGTACTTATCTGTGTTTGAAGGCTTGTGTCGTGAAAGCACAGGACAGTCATCGACCATCGGTAGCCAGCGATATTCCGAGAAAGACCTAGCCAGATTTTCGTTTGGCATTACCCACATCGCAGGCACAGGAGCCATATCCAGCTTGTAGGCTAAACCAGCGAGGATTGTAGTTGTTTTTGCCGTCTGTGCCCCCCAACAGAGAACCATCGTTCTCACCCTATCATCACGAAAGTCCTCCAGAGGCTCACGCACATAGGGAGTCAGAATTGTGGAATATGGTCCAGCACTCGAGGAAACACGCTCTGAAAGGTAAAGATTTTCTTCTGCCCACTCTCTGACTGATGGTGTTTTCTTTGGCGACCACATCCCATCCACGAATTGCTCTAGCTCTAGTTCGGTCATAGGGAAAGTATTGTCATGCTACTCATACTCTGCTTCTCACTTATAACTTTTACTTGATCCGAGTAAAGGATTTTCTCAGATTCCGTCTGACAAACCACCAGCCTAACAAATTTTAGGTAGTCAAATGCCCAATTTATTAGGGCGTCTTCCATTGGCATATTATTAAATACTATGTCTCTGGATGGTGATTGCCTCCACAAATACAAAACTCCCTCTCTGGTTACATCGTAGGTTCTGGGAACTTCTGGGGCTATGCCAATCCAAGTCCGTGTATGGTAGTTTCCTAGCTTCTGAATGACCTCAAACGAGGCTTGGGGCGTAGAACCGCAGACTGTGATCGGAAATCCGTTGCTGCTTAAAAACTTCTTATTCGTTAAAAGTCTGCTTGTGTTTGGGGAGAAGTAATAAATATGCGGGATAAGTCCGTTATAAAAAGAATTCGCAGCTACAAGTTGAGTTTCTTTTGAGTGTTTTCCGTTAGGCTCTCCACAGCCTATGACGGCAACTTCGCTCCTAAGAGTAGACTGGTTGTCCTGCTCCTCTGATTCGCTTTTTGACATTATCTAGTTCTTCCTTAGCAGTCCCGCACTTTAACATGTTCTCCCGATAGTAGAACACGCAACTGATTCTTTCGTGTGGGACACCCTCCTTGGGAACTAGAGGAGTGTTGCCGTGCCATTCGTGAACATCACATAAAATGACATCGCCAGTACGCATATCGCAAGCAACTCGATACTTTGGGAAAACAAGATAACAGCCAGCATATCCACCAGCGGAAAAGGCAGACATAACTCCGAAGCCCTCTGCCAAATCACCTTGGTCTTTGTGAACCGCAGTCTGCCAGTTCTTATTGACTGTGATGGTGGTAAAGACTGTATTGGGAATTACCCACTCTTGCGATGTGGAGTCACATTTTTCTTTCTGTGCTTTCCAGCGTTCGGGTACTTCTTTTTCAAAAACAGAGCTGATTGTTTGGATTAAGGGGATTGCCTTTGCGAATTTCTCTGGATTTGCGTTATTCCAAGAAGTTGTACGACAATAGGGGAATCTTGCGTTGCGATCCATAGATCCCATCACTCCCGACAAAACAGGGATTGCTACGCTTGTTTTGCTGATTGTGCCGTCAGCCAGCATCCTTTGTGCCCTCACACCGAAGCCTTTGTTGGTTTTCGCACTTTTGATCAGACCATACTGCTTTGCTTTCTCATCTGTGAGAATCCCGCCAGCCATTCCTCTGTTTTCGTTGGGGGTAGCAGCTGAGCGAACAGATTCGTATGATTTCTGGCATAGCTCGATAGGTAGTATGCCTTTGCGGAAACGCATCAGAAGTGTGCCGTCTGGCTTGTAAACCTCTGCATCCTCTTGGATGAGGTGGTCATAGCAGTTCTCAGGGAGATGTGTTCCCCCTAGTTTATCTACTTCCTCATCGGGCAGGCAAGTTTCCAGCTTGATAATCTTCATTAACCTACTTTACCTTGTCAAACCTTGGGTGCAAGGTCTTGAAACGCTTTTTCAACGCAGGCTTTGATTGTGTCCGTTGCCGTTTCTGCTTTCCAAGTGTCTCCGAGCTTTCTGACTTTTTCGAGGAATCCATCGTGTTCCTCGTTTGTAAGATAGATTGGAACCATTCGGATTGAAGATGCGGGAGGAATATACTCGCCAGCGTCAATATCCCCTCCTCCAGCTTGAGCTTGCTCTGCATCCAAAGCCAATGGACCATCGGGAATTGTAGCGGACATAAGGCTCTTAAGGTTTTCATCTGAGAAGCCTGTAAGCTGAAGATCGATCTGAGAAGTGTCAATATCTTCGAGCAAGTCTTTGAGAGCTTCCGTGTCGAACTCTCCAGCCATATTGTTAAGTGCGAGATTGGCTGCTTTTTCTTTTTCTTCAGAAAGGTCAACGAGCCAAACATCAATTTCTTCCCTTCCCATGGCTTGATAGATTTTGAATCTCTGGTGTCCTCCGATAATGGTATTTCCAGTTCGGACATTGACTGTGATTGGTTGCAGATCCCCAAGTTCGGAAAGACTCTTGGTGAGGCGACCAAGTGCCTCGTTGCTAATTTTTCGAGGATTGTATTCCGCACCCTTGATTTCATTTAGCTTGATCTTCCTAATGCACGGATAGCTAACTTCATTTTTCTTGCTCATCTTCTAGTTTTACCTCTTTTTCTTTCCTTTCGTCAAGCAATTTTGTTTCTCCGAACGAACCTTTTGTTTTGTGGATAACTGCTATAACCTTTTCAATTCCCTCCGTTATAACTTCCTTGGCAAGTTCGGGGTCTGTGGGGTTTGCTCTGCGACAAAGGCTGGATGGCAAGCCTTCCATAAGGTTGCGAATCGTGGTCATGTATCGGGACATAATGCTACGAGCCAGATCCGTGCCAATTACCGCACCAGTTGCTCTCTGCAAACTCTCTACTTTCATCTCTGCGTCCAGTCGGCCACGCAAAGCCTCCCTGTGTGCCTTAACCAAGTTAGGTAGCCTAGCGTGATCTCTGTTTGCCTGTGCTTGGTGAAGCAGGGCATAAGCAACTTTTTCGCTTTGCTTGGATCTAGCCAGACAACCATATATATCGTCCCTTAATAAATCGCTCCCAGACGAACCCCCCGCCTCCGCTTCACTATCTTCCAACAAAACCCCCGCTGGCGGGGCTATAAAGCCCTTAGGAGGCCTTTCACGATTGGCCTCACGCCATTCCGTAGCACCTTCGATTGTCTCTTGTGGCATGCCTTTTTGCTTAAGTTTGCTCACATAGCTGATGGAAGTGCCCCACGCTTGCGCAATTTCAGTTAAACTTACCATTTCCAAGAAGTTTTATGTCAAAAATGCTGAAGGTCAAACAAATTCAGCAGTAAAACCCGCTTTGCATTTCTCCTTAATGTTTTTAGACGACAAAGTCTAGGAAAAGGGTCGGGGCTTCGCCAACC
>Ga0114975_10000128_pt1 | contig 54787 bp, 46 predicted proteins | sample S_130626_EF_Meta_FD_87031 | JGI IMG/M metagenome (GOLD analysis project Ga0114975, IMG submission 87031) | Freshwater microbial communities from Lake Simoncouche, Canada to study carbon cycling - S_130626_EF_MetaG | ecosystem: Environmental > Aquatic > Freshwater > Lake | place: Lake...
AACAAGGCACGAGTCCAACAGATGATACCGACGCCCAAGACAGCGATGGAGATGGCGTACCAGATACGATTGAAGAAGAGCAGGGTACCGATCCAAACGATCCAGAGGATGCAGCTGACACAGATGGCGACGGCGTACCGGATTACGTAGAGACAGTGTTGTGGCCAAACCAGGGCTTGCCTGCGGGTAACCCGAATGTTGCTGGCGATGAAGACCGCGATACAGATGGGGACGGAATACCTGACTTCCAAGAAGTGCTTGAAGGAATTAATCAAAGTAAATTGAGTTATTCTCCAGGTACCCAAACCGTACGTCAGGGAATAGCACTTACTGCGATGACCCCTACCTATTCTGGAGGCACAGCTAGGTATACCATTTCACCTGCACTTCCAGATGGCTTGAGGATTAATGCGACCACAGGTGTGATCAGTGGAACCTTGACTGCTACGCAAACGGGCACGGTAGCCTATACAGTGACTGCTAGCAAAAATGGAGAAAATACCACCGCTACGATCACACTTGTATACAACACCCCGCCTACAGGCATTGCATTGTCTTCTTCATCAGTAGTAGAAAATGCAATTTCTGGTACTACAGTAGGTACCTTGAGCGCCACGGATGCAGATACGGGAGATACCTTTACCTATGCTTTGGTATCAGGAACAGGAGATTCAGATAATGCAAGTTTCACGATTTCAGGGGTAACCCTGAAAACTGCTGCTGTATTCGACTTTGAAGTCAAGAATAGCTATAGCGTACGTGTTCGGGTGACGGATGCGGGAGGCTTGACTTTTGAACGACAGCTGACAATTTCGGTGACTGACGTAAATGAAGATCGCGACGGTGATGGGGTGAAGGATAACGAGGAGCGTGCCGACGGCACAGATCCAGTAGATGCCTGCTCCTTCAAAATCGCTAGTCAAAACGCGACGCCTTCAGAGGCCTGGAAAATGGCGGATTGCGATAACGACGGCTTGACGAATCAAAAAGAAAAAGAATTGGGCACGGATCCACTCAAAGCCGACACCGACGGCGACGGTGTTCCAGATGGTGTGGAAGTGACAGAGGGTACCAATCCTTTGGATGCAACCAAATACAAGGATTCGGATGGAGATCTGGTTCCTAATTTCGTAGAAACTGCCAATGGAACTGCTACAAATGATTCCTTGAAGTTTAAGGATTTGGACAAAGACGGAGTGCCGGATTACATTGAATTGAGAGACGGTACGAATCCAAACAGTGCTACAAGCTTCAAAGACACTGACGGAGGAGGAGTTCCTGATTATGTGGAGACGGTGCTCTTACCGAATTTGGTTCTAACAGCTACCAATATTACCCTGCGTGAAGATGATGTCCGAGACACGGATGGGGACGAGGTTTCTGACTACCAGGAATTCCTGGACGGAACGAATCCAAAAGACCCAAGTGACTTTAAAGATTCCGATGGGGATGGGGTACCCAATGCAGTCGAGATCAAAGAGGGCACCAATCCAAACAATCCGTTGGATGTTAAAGACAGCGATAAAGATGGGGTACCGGATTACATTCAGATCCGTTCTGTAAATTCAATTACCCTTGAAAATGTGGTATTGATTTGGGGAGAAAAGAATTACCTCTCAGCCCTTCCCAAGCAGGTCGAAGTGATGTTCTTCTCTGGAGAAAAGAGAAATGTCAACGTAGTCTGGGAAAAAACTGAATCAGTAAATATTCTGAAGCGTGGCACCTATGAATTGAAAGGAACGGTTGTACTTCCGAAGGGCTACCACAATCCATACCTGTTGAAAGGGGTGGTACGTGTAGTCGTGCTTCCGAAGCCGGCTCCTCGAGATGTGACGATTACCAACGATACCTTTGTAGGAAGTACCACAGTCTTCTTTATTCCTGTAGGGGACTTCGTGGTCAATGATCCTGTAGACAATATCCACGAGGTGAGTCTATTTGGAAATGGCTACGACAACAAATTCTTCGAGATCAAGGACAATATCCTGTTCTGGAGCAGTGCAGCACGTGCCGCTGGTAAGACCACCTTCAGCATTGTGGTGCGTGTGACGGACAGAGATGGCAATACAATCGAGAAGTTCTTCGAAATCAAGAGAACGAGGAGGGAGTTTACCAGCTTAGGGATCAACAATACCTTTACGCCAAATGGAGATCGAATCAACGATACTTGGGGTGTACCGGAAGTACGCTTCTACGAAGGGGTACGCATCTCAGTGTTTGATAAAGCGGGTGCCCGCTTGTTCTTCACCGAAAACCCTGACGTTCGATGGGATGGAACCTCCGCTGGAAAAGAAATGCCGGTGGGATCCTACTATTGGGTGGTCCAGATCGAGGAGATAGGTGAAACCCGAAGAGGTGTGTTGAATTTGTTAAGGAAATGAATTAAGGATTAGAAATACAATTGAAATACAATTGAAATACACTGCGCTTCGCTCCGTGAAATAAAAAAGGGGAATACGATGGAAATACAATTGAAATACACTGCGCTTCGCTCCGTGAAATAATTAAAGGGAAATACCCGCCGCGGCGGGTGTTATTTTTAATGTAATAGAAATCGAAACAGCTATTTCACCGAGCCTGCCTGCCCGCCGCGGCGGGCTCGGTTTATTTCCACTGTATTTCGATTATGTTTCTTGATACTTGATACTAGCTACTTGATACTTTTCAAACCATTTCGTATCTAATTTTTCCTCCTTAAAAAAAATAGCTGTGACATCTACGAAAAAGGTGTGACAAATCCTTCAAAAAATAGTTCAGTTAATTTCTTCCACTCGATTTCAACCTAATAAATAGAGTTCTTTAACGAAAAAAAGAATTTCTATGAAAAGGTTGTTTTGTTCCGTATTTGTCACACTTCTATTTTCCTTTTCTGCGCTAGCGCAGAATGAAGGCATTAATTTCCAAGGAGTGGCTCGAAACGCTGCTGGGGATGTGCTGGTCAGCCAGAAGATAAATCTACGTCTATCCATCCTGCTTGGCTCTGAGACGGGAGCGGTAGCTTACATGGAAACCAGACAAACGACCACCAACCCACAAGGGGTATTTGCTGTGGTAGTGGGTGATGATAAAGCGCTTACCAAGTCTATTAATTTTTCCTTCATTAATTGGACCCCTGCCCCCAAGTTTATTAAAGTTGAGATGGACCCCAATGCAGGAAACAATTATTTGGTGATGGGCACCTCTAGACTACAGGCCGTTCCTTTTGCGTTCCATGCGTATGGGGTAGATGCGAGTAATGTAAAAGGTGTGCTCCCTTTGAGTAGCGGAGGTACAGGCGTAGCATCCATGACGGATTTAAAGACGAGTTTGGGTTTAGATAATTTCAATAATGCCGCTTTAGAAACCAAAGTAGATAAGGTAGCAGGAAAGGGATTGTCTACCAACGATTACACTACGGTAGAAAAGAACAAGCTTGCCGCGGTATCAGGGACCAACACGGGAGACCAAGACCTTAGCGGGTACGCCACAACTGCACAGCTTGCAACTAAAGCAAATGCATCGGATGTGACGACATCCTTAGCCTTAAAGGAAGATATTTCCAACAAATCAAATGCTGCTTTAGGAACGAGTACGACATTTTACCCAACACAAAATGCAGTGAAGACCTATGTGGATGCGCAAATTTTAACTGCGACGATTGCGGATGCCGATGCTACCACTAGAGGTAAAATTCAATTAGCGGGAGATTTAACGGGTTCAGCCACTTCTCCAGCCATTGCTTCTGGAGCAGTTACTAGTACTAAAATTGCTGATGCAACCATCGTAAATGCTGACATCGCTACAAACGCTGCGATTGTCGACGCCAAATTAGCTACAATCGCTACTGCTGGTAAAGTTAGCAATTCAGCCACGACAGCAACTTCTGTTAATACCAATTCTGCCATCGTGGCACGCGATGCTAGTGGAAATTTTAATGCTGGAACAATAACACTATCCACATTGACTGCTAGCAAACCCGTATTTACGGATGCCAATAAGCAATTAACAAGTACAGGAACCCTGGGAGTCTCGGAAGGGGGTACAGGTGTTACCGCGACGCCAACAAATGGACAAATCCTTGTTGGAAATGGATCAGGATTTACACTTGCAACGCTATCGGTAGGAACAGGCGTATCGATAACAAATGGTGCTGGGGCGATTACCATTAATGCATCAGCTAGATCATGGACGGATCAACCAGTATCAGTGAGCGCAAACCAAACAACGTTTACGTTAACCTATGCTCCAACTGCTAGCAGCAAAATTTGGATGTTTATCAATGGCGTTCGGACGGATAACAATGCCTATTCATTCAGTGGAACTACCGTGACCTATGTGCCTGCAAATAATGGAGGCTATGCGATTACGGTGAGCGACCGTGTTCAATTTGATTATACGTATTAACCAAATGCTCCTCTATAGAATGAAATCAATTTATTTCTCTTTAAGGATAAGTATGTTTTTCAGTTCTATGAATGCGCGTGCCCAACGAGATTTGTTTGGCCGCACTAAGCAGATACAATCTCACATTGGACTTCAATAATATGAAAAAATCTACGAGTCATACAATGAAATTTATAGGCATACTATTTATTTTCCTCCTAGTTACTGCGCATGCACATGCGCAATCTGTGACTGTATCCCAACTTCCTGCGGGTACTATCTGTTCCGGAACATCTGTTGATTTCACGGCAAATCCGAGCGGTTTTCCAGGAGAAATATTCTACCAATGGTATTTGAATGGAGCGCCCATTCCAGGAGCTACATCCGCTACCTATACCACCTCCACATTAAATAATGGGGATCAAATTTATGTGCAATGTGGTAATAGCACGGTTGGCGATATGGTTCCGGGATCTGAATTTTTTTACGATGCCACCAATCCAAACTCGTATCGAGGGGGTAGCGCAACCGTAAAGGATTTAAGTGGAAACGGTAGAGATGGAACCATGCAAAATTTTATTGCTCAGGGAAATGCGGGTGCTAGCTGGAGTGCTACTGATGGTGGGGTGTTTAACTTTAATGGGACCAATCAATCCATTACCACCGGGTGGAAGCCCTCGAATACCATGAGTTTTCAGATCGCTTTCAGAAGTCTTGAAGAATTTGGGCGTAATTGGAATAGAGGATTACTTTCTACCTTTGGACAGTCAGATTTTAATGGATTTTATATTGGTACTCAGCATAATTATCAGGTACCCTATAATCCAAACTCTCCAGAGGATGGTTTACATTATTATTATGATGGCAATGGTTATGGATCGATAGGTACAAAAAATCAAACTTTTAACAGCACGAGCACTTGGTACGTATTAACGGTCGTGAGTAATCCGGCTGACAACGGTGGCAACGGCTCCATTAAATTTTATTTAAATGGGAGTGCCACCCCATTACCAAAAACAGGTACAAGTAATATAGAAAAAACGACGCATAAAGGAGATATCGTGATTGGTCGGACGCGGTTTAACGCAGATTTTTGGAAGGGCTACATAGCCAACGTCATTGTTTATGATCGCGTACTTTCTACCCAAGAGATCTTTGCCAACTACAGTGCAACCATTAACAGGGTAACTGGGGCTTCCTCAGCTTCTGTCATAAGCACCGTTACTAATTCTATCGTATTGACCTCGGCCGCAGGCACGAATAATCAATCAATATGTAACAGTGGAGCCATTACGAATATCAGGTACGCAACGACCGGAGCAACCGATGCAACAGTGACTGGACTTCCTAATGGAGTACAGGGTATCTGGAACAATAATGAGGTAACGATCAGTGGAACACCTACTCAGACGGGTTCATTTACCTATACGGTAACCCTGGTAGGCGGATGTAATCCTACAACTGCTCAGGGAACATTAAATGTTAATTCAACGAATAATACGATTACGTTAACCTCAGCTGCAGGAACAGACAGTCAATCGTCTTGTAGAAATGCAACCATAAGGAACATCACGTATGCAACGACCGGAGCAAGCAATGCAACAGTGACTGGACTTCCTGCGGGTGTATCAGGTGAGTGGAATAATAATGTGTTCACGATTAGTGGAACCCCGGTACCAACTTCTGGCAATTTTACTTACACGGTTACCCTGACTGGCGGATGCGGTACTGTCACTAGAACTGGAAGTATCGCGATAAACGCTAGTACACCGCCTACTGTCGCAATTTCGCGTACAAATGCAGGGATCGTAGGTAATACCACCCTTAGTACAAATTCAACTTATACTTCGTATGCTTGGTTTCTAAACGGATCTGCAATTCCTGGTGCAAACGCGCAAACCTACACACCCACAGTGGCTGGAAACTATTATGCTCAGGTATTTAATGGTACTTGTTACGGAACCTCTTCTGATGTAACTATTTATGCTGAGGCTACTGTTACAATTAATTCTAGAGGGGATGGGTGCGTAAATAGAACCACTCTTCGTTCAAATGAAAATTTTAATTCATATGAATGGTTTCTAAACGGCTCCCCAATTTCAAATACAAATAGCAAAACCTATAAACCCACAGCGGCTGGAAGCTATTATGTTCGGGTATTTAATGGTGCCGGTTACGGAAACTCTTCTGCTGTAACAATTGATGTCTGTGGAATTACCAAAACAGGTCAAATGAGCCCAACAACTAATAGCATGATTAATACATTAGGAGGAGCAGGGGCTGCTACTAGCGATAATAAAGGAGTGGATGAAAGAGGAAAGAAAATACCGCCTATTTGAGGTTGAACAAGGCTCAAAAAAGATTAATAATAGGTGATTTTGCCCTAGCAATAGAAGAGCTCATGCCTCATTTTAATAGCTTGAAATCGTGGGTTGGAATTTAGTAACATGAAAAAATCTACTAGTCATACGATGAAATATATAGGAATAATTATTGCTTCCCTCTTGGTAATCGGACAAACGCATGCACAAACCATTAGTCCCCAGACCCAAAATGTCTCCGGTGGCTATTCCCAAGTAGGGGGCTATTCCTTGGGCTATAGCGTGGGTGAGGAGAGCTCAATCTCCCACTATACCACCGCTACAGCAAGTACGCTGTCCGCAGGATTCATTCAAAACTTCGGCTTCCTCGATCGAGACAACCTGGTGCTCGACCTGTCGCTAAGCAATGCTTCCTTTGTCGGGAGCCCGACTCAATTTTTCATACCGGTCGGAGACTTTTCCGTGAAGACCTCCCGAACGACTACATCCACGAAAGCGCCCCTATTTGCGAGCTTGAATGGACCGGGTTACGACAACCGCTACTTCGAGATCAAGGAGAATGTCTTGTTTTGGAGCAGCGCAGAACCTGCCCCTGGGAAAGAAACCTTCTTAATCCTAGCCCAGGTGCTGGACCGAAAAGGGAATCAAGTGGCGAAGTTCTTCGAAATCAAACGATCGCGCACCCCATTCTCTTCCTTGGTGGTTACGAATACCTTCACCCCTAATGGGGATGGAAAAAACGACAACTGGAGAGTTCCAGGCCTACGTTTCTACGAAGGTGCGCGCGTCTCGGTGTTCGACAAAGCCGGTGACCGTTTGTTCTACACCGTAATCCCTGATCAAGGTTGGGACGGTACCTACAAAGGAAAGCAGCTACCAATAGGCTCCTATTTCTGGGTGATCGAGGCAATCGAAGTAGGAGAAATCCGAAGGGGAATACTGAATTTGATACGAAAATAAAGTGATGTACAATGTACCAGGTACCAAGTACAAAGTAGGAGCAGAATTCTTATCCTCTTGGTACTTAGTACTTCGTACTTGGTACAAAAAAACACATATGAAAAAGATATCCATACTACTCCTTACCCTGCTAATTTCAGTAGGTACATTCGGGCAATCCAGAAAATACATGTCCCAGTTTAGCCACTTGCAAGGCTACTTCAACCCTGCCCTGACAGCCTACGAAGGTTCGATGGTCAAAGGCCTTGTCCGCAACCAGTGGGCTGGTTGGGAGGGAGCACCGAAGTCTTACTTTGTATCTGCTGAACTCGACCTTGCCAATCTTGGCGGCTCCTCTGACGCAGGCAAAAATGCGATAGGAGTGAACCTACTCAACGACGAGTACGGTGCCTTTACCGAATCTGAATTGATCTTGAGCTACGCTACCCGTATCCAAGTAAGTGAGAAGGCAGGCCTACGCATGGGTGCAGGATTGAACATCAACAGCATCCGCCTAGACGGTACCCGACTGACAACCGAACAAGCCAACGATCCTACGCTAGCCCAGTACGTGGGCGGCTTTGCCGATATGAATGTGCTTGACTTGAACATCGGCATGTCGATCACCCACCCGAGCTATTACATATCCTATGGTGTGAATAACATCAACGAGGGAAGCATCAGCAGTGGTGACGTGTTTATGGATAAGAAGCCACGGGTAGGCATTGTACAGGCAGGCTACCGTAACCGCTTCTCTGAGAAGATGACGGTGATCACCAATGCGATGTGGAGAACGCAGTCGGACTTACCGGCGAACGTGGAGTTCAACATGAAGTTCTTGTTCAAGGACAAGTTCTGGGTAGGCGGCGGTCACCGAGTAGACTATGCCAACAATGCGCAAGTAGGCGTACTGATGGGTAAGCTTCGCTTCGGCTACGTGTACGAGTGGCCGATGCTACAAAGCTACCTGCTCCCCAACCAAACGCATGAGTTTATGGTGAGCATGAGATTGTTTGGAGGGAATGCAACCATTTGGTAAAAAGTACGAAGTACGATCTACGAAATACGATAGAGATACGATAGAAATAGACTAGCCTGCCTGCCGCAGGCAAGTGAAATAGTTAATACGTATTTGAAACTATTTCACCGAGCTTGCTCGGTTTATTTCCACTGTATTTCAACTGTGTTCTTTGTACCTTGTACTTGGTACTTCGTACGTTGTTCACCCCTTTTCATTTCGAAAAAATAATTTACATTAACCAGAGTGGGGGTATTCGTCCGTGAAGGATGCCCCCTAATTTTAAAAAATATTACCTGTGAGGCCTGCTTAATTTGCTGATTTCCCAATCTTTTAAAAAACACGACCAACCCCAATGCTACTATCCTTTTTCTCTTTCATAGTTGGATTCGCCTTGCTTTTGCTCGTATTTTTTGTGTTGATCAATAGGCAAAAGGATAAAAAATTGAATATCTATTTCTTGATCATTATTGGGGTATTAGGGTTAAATCGTTTTTTGCTTGGTGTAGAGGAATTTAATTTGATAGACTCTTTTAAGAGCCCTATTAAGGATAGTTTTATGCATCAATTTTTCATGCTGGTTGTAGGTTATTTATTTTTTGATAATTTATTATTCAAAATTACCCCGTATAAAAAAGTCCTTCTTCATCTTCTATTTCCGACTGTATTTGTACTTGGGAGTATGCTCTTTCCTTTAAATTTTGACCTAGTTAAAGTAGTTTTTTTCCTATTTTCTAGCTGCTACGTGATATTTCCAGGTTTTCTAGTGTGGAAATATATTTACAAAAGAAAAAATTACAAAGATAATATTCATTACCAGTCCATAAGAGGATTGGCCTTAATTACCTACAGTATTTATTTTATCTTTTTTGTCGTATATAATTATATATTTATAACTAATCCCCAGCAATCTGGAAGTGGCCATTTTGTCCAATTTTATACGATTTCTTCCTTGGGTTTGTTATTTTTAATTGTTTTCATTTTCAAAAATCCTGTCATCCTGTATGGAGAACAGGTACTCCTTAAAAATCTCATATACACTAGTAAGGAAGAGGTAGACGCTTGGCGAAGTACCAAACTGGAGCCTACCGAGAAGGAAGATTTGGATGTAGAGAAAAAAGTGGAGCCCAGGGTGGAAGTAATCATTTTTGCCATCAAAAAATTTGAAGAGGAATTGCTCGAGGAGTTTGTGGAATTGCCCTCCCTAAAGGAACTGGCATTAAAACTCGATTATCCGCAAAGCCACCTGAAATACGTATTTAACTACTATTCTTTTTGCACATTCGGAGAGTACCAGAACAATTTGAAAATAAAATTTGCACTAAAGCTGATCAAGTCAGGCTATCTGGACACACGTACCATTGATTCCTTGTCATCCCGATGCCTATTTGCGAACAAACGAACCTTTTACAGAAATTTTAAAAAATGGGTAGGCTACACGCCTTCGGAATATCAATCCCAACTAGGCTCACAAATACCGCTCAACTAAAAGATTCAATCAATACTTCCAATGCTTTTATCTCTTTTTTCTTTCGTTGTTGGAATCGCGTTGCTTTTGCTCATTTTTTCCGTGTTGATCAATAGACAAAAGGGTAAAATGTTGAATATCTATCTCTTGCTAACTTTAGGGGTATGTGGAATTCAGCATATTTTGATGGGTGTAGAGAAATTTGGTTTGATAGCCTCTTTTGAGAATCCTTTTAAAGACGACATCTATCAACATTTTTTTATATTAGTTTTCGCTTATTTATTTTATGACAATTTATTATTTAAAATCACCCCTTTTAAAAAAGTCATCCTTCACCTGATATTTCCCACCCTGTTTACGCTTTTTTGCCTCCTTTTTTCTCCAGATTTTTTGATAATTAAGGTGATTTTATTTCTATTTGACTCCCTGTATGTCTTTTCAATGGGTTTCCTGATATGGAAGTTTTTGTACAAAAGAAAAAATTACAAAGAATTTATTCATTACCAGTCCATAAAAACATGGGCTTTATTTACCTATAGTATTGTAATTATCTTTTATTTCATATTTAATTATGTGTTATTAACCGCTCCCCTACAAAATCAAAACGGTTATTTTCTCCTATACTATGAGACAATTTTCCCTATTTGGATATTTTTTATTATCTACATTTTTAAAAATCCTGTCATTCTGTACGGAGAGCAACTGCTCCTTAAAAATCTCAAAAATTCAACTCCTGAGGAGATAGCCGCTTGGCGAAGTGCCAAACTGGAGCCTACCGAGCAGGAAGATTTGGAAGTGGAGAAAAAAGTGAAGCACAAGGTGGAAGTAATCATCTTTGCCATCAAAAAATTCGAGGATGAATTGCTTGAGGAGTTTGTGGTATTACCTTCCCTAAAGGAACTGGCATTTAAACTCGATTATCCGCAAAGCCACCTGAAATACGTGTTTACCTACTATTCTTTTTGCACTTTCGGTGAGTACCAAAACAATTTGAAAATAAAATTTGCGCTAAAGTTGATTAAGGCAGGCTATCTGGACACGCGAACCATTGACTCCTTGTCATCCCGCTGCCTATTTGCGAACAAAAGAACCTTTTACCGAAATTTCAAAAAATGGGTAGGCTACACGCCTTCGGAATACCAATCCCAACTTGGTTTACCTACCAGATAAACCTTCAGTACTCTCTGAAAGCCTAATTGGGGTTAAAATAAGGGTGAATCACTTCGGATCCTCGTCTACAGACCACGGTCGACAGCCCACTGAATTGATTCTCAAACCGTATTTTCTTGGATTCAAGCCTTAAAATAAGCTCCCTTGCCCCTTTCTATTTTTTAGGGTTGGGCTTAAACATCACCTGCTCCACACTATGTTTTTTTATCTTTTTATCCGAAAAATAGGCTGGAAAATAGCTGTCCTTGGCCCAGTCCTCAAATAAATTTTGGTAAAAAGGACTTCGGGGATCCCCCGACTGCCCAGGGGTGTTGGTCATTTGCGTCAAATCCCAGTCCGCTAGATCTGTCACCATGCGGAAACTCGCTCCAGCAGTTTGATTGTTTCCCGAGCCGTTGGCGGCAGGGGTATGGGCATAGCCGCCCCGTGGCAGCGGTCCCAAATCGATTTGCTGCTGCGTTTGGGCATCCACCCATTTTGACAAAGGATGCTGCAAGGCAATGTGCTTGTAAGCAGCTTGCCCGTATGCCCAGTCGTTGAGTTTGGGCCCCAGCTGCTTGGCAAGGTCGTCCAAGGCAGTAGCCCAAGTTTTTACCAAGAGCAGGTCTCGCTGCGGAATGGCATTTTCTTTAAACACCAATTCGGGTTGATTCATCCAACGGATGATTTGGGTCAGTGGAGGTTGGAGGAGTCCTTGCACCGCCTCCGGTACGAGTCGCTTGCGCACTTCCTTCACTAGGGCCCTTTCCCAGGCCACATACATTGCGGCGGCTACACTTTCAGGCAGAAGCTGGTAGTCCCAGTTCTTCATCCATTCCAGTGCTTCCACTCCCTTTGGATCGGTGATGGGCGCTTGAAGCAGTAGGGGCGTGAGCTGACGGGCGGGTAGGGCGGTGACATCGACTTGAAGTGCCATGGACTTGGCGAGCGTGGCGCTGCTGTCCTGGGCCAGTACCTCATTGACACGATCTCCACGAAAGGGATCTGCCCAGGTAAACGCAAGCGCTTCTGGATAGGGATAATCCGCAGGAGTCACGTGCTGGTTGGCTGTAGCCCAAAATCCTTTTTCAGGATTGGTCAGGCTGGGCTTCAAGGAATTTGGCCAATATCCATCCCATTCGTAGCGCCCATCTCCAGGCACGGGGACCATGCCGCTAAAATTAGGGCGCTTGGGTGTGATACCCACCGCTTGCCAACCGATGGTTCCAGTTTTATCTGCCCAGATCATGTTTTCTCCAGGGATAAAGCTGTAGGTACAGGCTTCCTGAAATTCTGCCCAATTCGTCGCCTGGTTCATCCGAAGCGAAGCAAGGTAGGGTGCCGCACCGGGTTCCAGCCATGCCGCGCGCACCGCTGCCGCACGGTGGTTTTGGGTGTCTAGGTAGGTCACAGGTCCGTGTCGGGTGTAGCGCAGCGTCACTAGGCTGTCCGGCTGCCCTTTGATGGCAATCCGCTCCTCGATCAAGGTCATGTCCTCCCATTTGGATTGGTACTTGTATTGGTTGGGGTTGTCAGGATTGAGTTCGTACACATAGAGGTCTTCCGCATCGCTTTGGAAAATAGTCAGTCCCCAAGCGCCACGATCGTTGTGGCCGATGGAAACACCCGGGATCACGGGTTCACCGCCTCCGATCACATTCCAGCCTGGAGCTTTCAAGTGCACGATGTAACGCAAAGAAGGGAGGGCGATCTTTCTGTGCGGGTCGTTGGCAAGAATTGGAAACCCGCTTTTGGTACGCTCCCCGCTGATGATCCAATTGTTGCTCCCCTCGGGCATGTCTTGGGGTTCAAACAGGCCTTCAAAAGGAATGTCTTCCCCTACCGCTAGGTACAAGTCAAGCAAGTCAGCGGCCAGCCAGTTGGGGTCTATGGCTGGATCGAGCGTCAAATCTGGATCGCCCGGGTGAAACCAGAGCAGTTCCTTGATTTTTTGGGCATCGACATGGGCAAGGGCTCGTCCGATGGACAGCTCTTGTTCGGCGTTGGAACGAATGCCGTTGTGTCGGGAGACCACCACCTCTGGGGTCCAGAGGCCTGGCTTTATTCCTAGTTTGGTAAATTCAAAGGGCAGGAGCGCAGGGTCTTTGCGGGTTTCTTCAATGTAGGCATTCACGCCGGCCACATAGGATTCGATAATCAATTTGCCTCGGGGATGGTAGTGGTTTAATTCCACGTCCATGTCTTTGCGGTAGCGCAGCAAGCGTGCACCGATATCACTTTTCAGTCCTGCAGGCCCAACCAGCTCCGCCGTGGTGCCTGTGGCTTTCCGGCGCCAGAGTTCGAATTGGAACAAGCGGTCCTTTGCAGCGAGGTAGCCTTGAGAAAAGAAGAGATCCCGTTCATTCTTGGCTTCAATATGGTTGATGCCCCAAGTATCCCTCCGTACAACTACCTCTTCAAGAATACCAGGCAGCGCCTGTTGTTTGGCTGCGCTACAGGCCCAAGAAAAGGGCACAAGAAGCAGGATGATTTTCCAAGAAGAAGACATGGGATGCGGTTAATGGGTTGACAGAAATATAGTTAAATCTGCTTTTCTATCTTCCAAAGTCAGGGAATTTTTGAAAAAGCAGCGGGGTATTCGGGGGTTTTTAAGACTGCTTTACCCTAGACGGAATGCTATGGGGTTAAAAATTTGTCCCAGCGGCCTGTTTTTTGGTCTTTAGGTATCCTTTTGGGGTAGTTTCAAAAATGATTACTGAGGAGATGAATAGCGGTTCTGACGAACTAACCTGTAGTTAGCAGTTACGTATCAGGTCAAGTTTAATTGCGATAGCTTATACCAATAGAAAAATGCTTCGGGATTTGATTTTTTTAGTTTTTTTAATCTTGGCCAAAGCGGTTCTCCGGCCAATAGTTTATGAATCTTTGCTTATCATTTTACTATTTATTGGCAACAAAATAGGTTTGCTGCCGAAAATCAATAAAAAATTTCCGCTCGGATTCAGTTAAAAAGAATTATGCAGAGCAACTTCAAATAAAGCGTCTTAATTCGTAGAGTTTGTACGCCAAATACATCATGAACGTTACGTATTGTCCAAGGGCTGAAATCCGAAATCACCTCAAATGAATTCAATAGGGTGACCTCAAGGATAAACTTGTCCCCATATCTGCACCTACTTAAGGGTAAAGTGCTACTTCCGCTACAGAAGGGGGATCCTTCGGCATCCTTTTTTGGTGTATGCCGTTAATGGGTTTGAGACCTTGGTACTCAGATTTTTCTGACAACTATTTTTTCACTTAATTTTTTCAAATCATGAACCTTATTTAGGTGGTGTTGAGCTGAGCTTTGAAAGGTGGTAGGTACGCTATACGGAAGAATTTGCAGCCAACATGATTTTAAAATTTTAATTGAAATAAATAAACAAAAAGTTTTCAAAATGAAAACTTTATTTATACCTTTCCACTTTCAATCGCATTGCCTTGAAAAACATCATTTCAATAAAAAATCTGGTCGAGTTTTACGAAAATCATCCTAACTCAAAAACAAGCCTACAATACTGGATTATGGTTACCAAGCATTCTGTTTGGCAAAAAGCATCGGATGTTTTACAGGATTTTCCGAATGCCGATCCAGTTAAAAACAATCGGATGGTGTTCGACATAGCAGGAAATAAGTACCGCTTAATTGTTCAACTGAGTTACCCAAGGCAATGGGTGTTTATCAAATTTATAGGCACTCATGCTGAATACAATCACATAGACGCCGCTACGGTAGACCAATTTTAACATGTAACCTTAGACCTTATGAAGTGGGATAAATTAATTACAACGGAACAGGAATACGAGCAGGCCCTTGCTCGACTTACCAAAATTTTCGAAGCAGACCCTGTGAGTGCAGAGGGAATGGAAGCAGCATTGCTGGTGCTCTTAATCGAGGAATACGAAAAGGAGCATTACCCCATTTCGCTACCCGATCCGATCGCAGCGGTCAAAGAAACGATGGAAAGGAAAGGTCTGAAGGACAAGGACCTTATTCCCTTCATCGGTAGTAAAACAACCGTTAGCCTTGTTTTAACCAAAAAAAGAGGATTGACAATCGACATGATACGAAACCTCTCGGAGGGGTTGAACTTGCCTATAGAACTCCTGATCCAGCCCTATGCTTTGGAGGATCAACAAAAAATTGAGTTTAAATCCGGATCCATAAAACGGATGCCCCAGGAATCGTACTCAATCTTAAAAAAGCAGCGTTAAATCGGTAATCGATAGTCAAAAGAATCGATACTCGAGTAGTTTCCCTCTAGCGTTCTCCCTAAGAAAGGAGCGCATCTGTTTCCATCTCAACCAAGTAGCCCTCTCCAATTAGGGTTGCCTGCACCAGAGTATTGGCAGGTTGAATCCCAGCAAATCGCTGCCCATGGGCTCGAGAGATGGCGTCCCAATCCGACTCCCGCTGCACAAAAATCCGCGTGCGCACCACGTCCTCCAGGCTGCCTCCAAGCGCACGAATGGCTCCCTCGACCTTGTCGATAATGAAATGCATTTGTGCGGCAGGATTATCTCCTCCCATTTGGAGAGATCCATGCGTGGCAGTAGTGCCGGATACCAAAATATGATTTCCCTTGCGTACGGCCCTGCTGAATCCTGCGATATCCTCCCAGATGGTTCCGCTCAGCGCTTTAATGCGACCATCTGCTCCCTCCACCGTAGGGTAAGGGCTGGGCAAGGTATCGATGTGGTGGCTTAGGTCGCCCGATGCGGTCAAGAAAGGTGCCTTGCGGTACTCATCTCCACAATCTCCAGGGATTTTCTGGAGGCTGCTCAAGGCACTTTGAATTTTGGAATGGTCTGCCGCATCGAGTTGGATCGAAAACAACCGCTCGTTTTCTGCAACATGTTGACTTTGTCCCAAGCGTGCCCCGATGATCACTCCCGCCACGACAGGTTGGCAGAGCATGTAATGACTAGCCAATGCGGCGATGCTTACCCCATGTTTCTGGGCAATCGGTTGTAGCGTTTCAAGGAGGTTTTGGAAAATTTCCCATCCTCCGGCAGCGTCAATGAAGCGCTTGTACTTCATTTGAGACCAGGTGAGGGATTCATTCAATACGGGCTCGGGTTTGCCCAGCCATTTTTCCGAAAGAAATCCCCCTGCCACGGTTCCGAAGGCCAGCAGCTTCACTCCATGTTTTAAACAGAGGCTGGTCATTTCGCCTGCTGCACGTTGATCCAGCAGGGAGTAACACACCTGGTTGGAAACCACTTCTATCCCGGAATTGACTACGATTTGAAGATGGGCTGTATCAAAATTGGTTAAGCCCAAATGTCCGATCAATCTTTCCTGCTTGAGTTCCTGCAACCAAAAAAGGCAGTCCACCCAGCTCGGGTGTGCATATTGCCAGGCATGAAACTGCATCAGGTCGATCCGCTCGGTCTTCATTCTGCGCAGTGCTTTTTCTACCGCTTCTCTCACTTGGGCGGCAGTGATTTTGCCCGGGGACGGAACCCATTTGGTAAAAAATTGGGTAGCAGCTGTGCCGTAGGTGTCACGGAATACCCCCGTGATTTCCTCGGACGAGCCATAGTGGTCCGCCATGTCAAAGGTGGTAAACCCCGCATCCACATAGGCTTTCATGTGCCTCGCGGCTTCCGAAGCGTTGACCTTGTTACCATCTCGTTCGAGATCTGCAATCTGCCAAAGTCCTGTGAGCGCCCTGCTGATCGTTAGGCCAGGTGCGAGTTCCGTATATTTTGAGAGGGTCATCGTTTCTTAAGGTAATTTTGAAAATTTTTCGAGTAGACTAGGGTCTGCTTCTTTGAGTTTTTTCCAACGGTAAAAAAACAAGAGGGAGGCCATCCCCATCACAAGCAACCAGATCCAGGTGGAATGAAAATACCAGGCGTCGACCGATGCATTCAAATCCTTGTAGGTGTGGATGCCTAAAAAGGAGAGTAGGAAAATTAGGCCGATTCCGACGATAATCGCCCGAACGAACTGATTTGGAAAAATCAGAATTTGGGTTGCCAGCGTTGGGTTTCTTTTAGGTAGCCAGGCCACAGAAAGGCACATAAATATAAAATTGACAAGCATGGAGGTGACCATGATGTCGATGCCAAGGAAGAAGTCACCCGCAAAGTGGCTGCCCAATATTCCTAGGGAAGAAACCGCTCCGCTCAAAAGAATAGCCGGCACGGGAGTCTGGTACTTGGGATGGATAGCTGCCAGCTTTTTTGCGAAAATACCGTCTTCAGCCCAGGCAAATACAAGGCGTGAAACGGATAGGATCATCGCCGGCAGATCGTTGAGCAGGGCAATGGCGGCACCCAAAAGTATCGCAATGCCGATTCCTGATGGAAGGAGCAAAGAAAGGAGCCCGGCGGCCGTTAGGTCTTTGGATTGCGCTTCTTCGGCCACAAATTGCCAAGGAACCGTATGGTAGACGGCATAGGTAAAGGAAATGTAGAAGAAGCCAACCACCGTAATGGCCAATCCAATGGCTCGGGGTAGGTTTCGAACCGGATTTTTTGCCTCCCCACCAGCCTGTGCGATGGAGTCGAATCCGATGTAACTCGAGAACAAAATAGCCGATGCCGATAGAAAAGTGGTCCAGTTGAAGGGGATCTCGATTAGGTCCACCTGCCTACCTTGGGTAGTTAGGGCCGTCAAATACTCCGCCTGGGTGTAGCTCAATCCTGCCACGATCACAACAAATCCCAAAACAAACATTAAAATCATTAGTGGAATGAGCGTTCGCTCGTAGAAGGATAGCCCGAGCACATTGATCCCTATAAAAAACCAGAGGAGAACCAATGCCAGCACCACCCGGACCAGCCCTTGATCCAGCCAGTTGGCCAGCATCGTCCAGTCCAAGGCGTAGGCAACATCCCTAAAAAAGGGAACCACCACGTAGGCAATCACCCCAATGACGATGGATAAGCCAAACCATTGGGAAAAGCTCGCCACAAATCCCCAAAAAGGGTGGAGGGATCTGCTGGCATACAGGTAGGAACCTCCCGCTCTAGGCATGGCTGATGCCAACATGGAATAGGCCAGTGCTGCAAAAATTGCCGGAATCGAGGCAAACAAAAAGGCAGGAAGAACATAGGGTCCGATTCCAGGGACATTCCGTTGAATCATGAAGGGAACCACATAGATCGAGGCACCGATCATGGAACAGACGCCCGTGGCGGTTAAGCCCACTAGGCCCAGACTTCTATTGAGGGTGGATGAGTTGCTGTCCATACGAGGCTAAAGTAAGGAAAAATGGTTTGTCTTCTAGGGGTTTTTCTTTGGGGTCCCTTAGCGCTAGCCCTGCCCCGCCCTGCCCTGCCCCGCCGCACAGCCCAGCCCTGCCACCCAGCCAGCCAATGAATTGGCTGGATAGGGATGGGTCGTGCTTACAGCACTCAAACCAATATAGACAATTCATGTTTTTGTGATTACAGTCAATCTACCTACGTCTGAGTCCGCGTAGTGGACGGCCCACATATACCCCATGGTTTTAACCATGGGAGAGTCCGCCTAGCGGACGACCTATCCTTAACCCATGGTTTTAACCATGGGATCACACCAAATCCTCAAAGAGATACTCTGGAGAAAAATCAACTTTGTAGTCAATCAACAGCTTCAGGTACTCTTCCCTGAAATTGACTTTTCGGTGATGGATCTCTTGATTCTGTATGTACTTGACTACTTTGTAGAGATCCGACTCGCTGTAGGAAAAAGCTCCAAATCCCGACTGCCACTCAAATCGATGTGCCACTAATCCTGACTCATTTACCCATTTAGAAGATTTACCCTTCGCTACCTTCATGATTTCAGAAATCGAATTTTTTGGGAATATCCTGAACAAACAATGGACATGATCCTCAACCCCATTCACCACGATTGTTTGGGCTCCGGCTTCATTAATTAGGTTACCCATCACGGGAAAAAGTTTTTGCTTTAACTCATCGTGAATCATTGCCTTTCGGTATTTAACCGCAAAAACTGTTTGACAATAAACTTTGGAATAGGTGTTAGCCATAGTGTTAAAAAAGTTAAAAGGTTAAAAAAAAGTTTAAAAATTTGGACCGTGCCTATGGCACTCGGTGACTTGTTTTTTGCTCTCTTCTTGGCTCCGCCCAGCCCTGCCCCAGCCGCCCCGCCCCACCCAGCCCTCGCCGGCCCAGCCACCCAGCCCAGCCCAGCCCCAGCCGCCCCAGCCCACCAGCCAATGAATTGGCTGGATACGGTTGAGTCGTGCTTACAGCACTCACTCGGTGACTTGCCTTTATCTTTGGTTTCCAGTCCTGCCAATAAATTGGCAAGTTAGGAATAGGCCGTGCTTACAGCACTCACTCCAATATAGACAAAACAATTCTAATTTTTTCACCCAATCTTAACACCGTCTTAGTCCGCGTAGTGGACGACTCACATGTAGCCAATGGTTTTAACCATGGCGCATAGCGGACGGCCCATATTTTACCCATGGTTTTAACCATGGGCAATCCCTCCCACCAGAATGCTTGTATTCTATTTTGAAATTGGATAATTTTCATCATTCCATTTCAATCTATGTTCACCAACCGCCTCGCGTTATTTTTTTCTCTCTTGATTGGGCTTACCCTCATCGGGTTTTTCTTTTTCGGCCCAGAAAAAGAGGTGGATTTTAGTACCGACATCAAACCCATTCTCAACAAACATTGCATCTCCTGTCATGGAGGCGTGAAAAAAAACGGGGGATTCAGTCTCCTTTTTGAAGAGGACGCCCTGGCACCCACTGAATCAGGTCACCCAGCAATCGTTCCAGGAAGTGCTTCCTCAAGTGAGCTGATCAAGCGCCTCACGCATGCCGATCCCGAGATGCGGATGCCCTACCAGCGGGCGCAACTCTCAGAAGAAGAAATTGAGCTCCTCAAGAACTGGATTGACCAAGGAGCCAAATGGGGAAAGCATTGGGCCTATGAACCCGTAAAAGCACCTCAGCTTCCGAGCAAATTTACCACCGCAGGCTTGGGAGGCAGCACCAGCAATTCGCCCGCAGCGATCGATTTTTTTGTGCAGGAGCAACTCACCGCCCAAGGGCTTAGTCCTGCTCCAAAAGAGGATCCAATGAGGCTACTCCGTCGAGTTGCTATGGACATCACAGGATTGCCCCCATCCCAAACCCTAGTCAGGGACTTTTCGGTCGGAAAAATTACCTACGAACAAGCAGTCGATCAGTTACTCGATTCCGAAGCCTATGGCGAAAAATGGGCTACCTGGTGGCTTGACCTCGCACGCTATGCCGATACCAAAGGCTATGAACGGGATGTCTCCCGCACCTTTTGGCCCTACCGGGATTGGGTGATTCGTTCCTTAAATGCCGACAAGCCCTACGACCAGTTTACCATCGAGCAGCTGGCAGGTGACCTGCTACCCAACCCTACTCAAGATCAACTGACGGCCACGGCTTTTCACCGCAATACGATGAATAACGACGAGGGCGGGACCGAAGATGAGGAATTCCGAGTGGCCGCTGTTCTAGATCGAGTCAACACCACCTTTGAGGTTTGGCAAAGTACGACGATGGCCTGTGTGCAGTGTCACAGCCATCCCTATGACCCGATCAGGCACGAAGAATATTACCAGTCACTTTCCTTTTTCAACAATACTCGGGATGAAGATACCCATGATGAGGAGCCCAAACTCCGTTTTTACGAAGCGGAAGACCAGGCAAAAGTGGATCAGCTAGTAAACTGGGCAGCTGCCAATGAGGGTAAACTGGCGGCCAAGCAACGTGCAGATTTCCTGAAATTCTATGAGCCCAAGTATGCCGCTCACCTCGCTACAGACTTTCAAAAGTCTGAACTGATCGATACCAAATGGCTGGGTTTGTGGTCAGGAGGATCTGCAGTCTATAGAAACATCGACACCCAGGGCTCAGACCAGCTGCTCCTCAACTACTGGTCAGGTGTAGACGGCACCAAAATGACCATCCGAAAAGAGGGCCCGGGAGGAGAAGTTCTTGCCAGCTTTGTGATCAATAAAACTGAAGGGGAAGTAACCCGAGAAATTCCATTTAAGCCGGTGCAAGGCAAAGTCAATTTGTACATTGAAGCCCAAAATTCAAGAGCTGCAGCTCAGCAAAATACATCCTCCATCGTTTGGTTTGCCTTCGTACCAACGCTCAAAGGAAAAGAAAAACCTGGTTTCTCCGCAGTTAAAAAATCTTGGGATGAGCTGCTGCAGGTGAGAGGCACCCGACTTCCGATTCTGATCGAAAATCCAAACTACATGGCCCGTCCGACCTTTGTCTTTGAGCGGGGCAATTGGATGATACCGGGGGAAAAGGTGAGTGCACAAACTCCGAAGGAACTGGGCACCTGGAAAAAAGAATGGCCTGCCAACCGATTGGGCTTTGCCTATTGGCTGACTGCTCCGGAAAATCCACTCACCGCCCGCACCTTAGTCAACCGCGTTTGGGATCAGCTTTTTGGTCGTGGTTTGACGGCTACGTTGGAGGACATGGGCACCCAGTCTGACCCACCAACCCATCCAGAGCTGCTGGATTATTTGGCCTGGAAAACAGTTCAGGACTACGATTGGAGCATCAAATCGCTCATCCGAGAGATCGTCACTTCCGCTACCTACCAGCAATCCGGAACGATCAGCACAGCGGCCTATCAAAAAGACCCGAAGAACCAATGGCTTGCTCGAGGGCCGAGATTCCGACTTTCCGCAGAGCAAATCCGTGACCAAGCCTTGGCAAGTACAGGGCTACTCAGCCTAAAAATGTATGGCAAACCCGTCATGCCTGCTCAGCCCGAAGGCATCTGGCAGACGGTGTACAACGGTGAATCTTGGAATGAAAGTGAGGGAGAAGACAAGTACCGTAGAAGTGTGTACACTTTCCTCAAACGTACGAGCCCTTACCCTTCCTTCATCTCTTTTGACGCAGGAAGCAGGGAGGTTTGCCTGAGCAAGCGCCTCGTGACCAATACCCCGCTGCAAGCTTTGGCCACCTTGAATGACCCCGTGTACTTGGATGCGGCAAAATCCTTGAGTCAAAAAATTTGGGTGGAATCCGGTAAAAATCCAGAGGCTGCAATCAAAAAAGTGTACCAACAGCTGATGCTTTTGCCGATTTCTGACAGCAAGAAAAAAAGCATGATGCAGCTGTTTGCAACTGCCAAATTAGAATTTGAAAAGGACCCAAAAGCAAGAGCCGATTTCTTCCAAGGGGCAGATGCTGGATTAGCCGCTTTGGCAGTAACTACCAATGCAATGATGAATTTAGACGAATTTTTAACCAAGCCCTGAGCCCATGTCTTTGGATAAGCTATTGAATGAATTGGTCAACCAAAAGTTGCAAGCTCAGACGAGAAGGCACTTTCTCCTCGATTGCGTCAGCAAGATGGGTGGACTTGCCATGGCTCCCTTACTTTTCGGTTGTGACCTTGGCAAAAATGGAACGCTCAACGGCGGCCTCAACCTCAGTGACCGGGATTTGAATCCTTTGGCTCCACTTCCTCCTCCCTTTTTAGGCAAAGCCAAATCCATTATTTACCTCCACATGGCGGGGGCACCTTCGCAGTTGGAGCTTTTCGACTTCAAACCCGAACTCGCAAAGTACCACGATCAAGACTGTCCTGGTAGCTTGCTTGAAGGGCGGAAGTTTGCCTTTATCCGCGGCGTACCCAAAATGCTAGGTCCACAGGCCAAATTCTCCCAGCACGGAGAAAGCGGGGCATGGATCTCTGACTACCTTCCTCATTTTTCCAAAATGGCCGATGACGTAGCATTCTTAAAAGCAATGCACACGGATCAGTTCAACCATGGACCGGCGCAGCTATTTATGCAAACGGGTTCGCCTAGATTGGGTCGTCCAAGTTTGGGGAGCTGGGTGACTTATGGCCTAGGAACTGAAAATCAAAATTTGCCTGGTTTTGTGGTCTTGACCTCCGGAGGGAAGACCCCCGATGCAGGAAAAAGTGTTTGGGGCTCTGGATTTTTACCTTCCGTCTACCAAGGCGTGCAATGCCGCTCCAAAGGTGACCCGGTGCTTTACCTAGAGGATCCACATGGCATGTCCCGTGAACTCAAAAAGCATGTCGTCTCTGCGATCAACCAATCCAACCAGGAGGATTTTGAGAACTTTGGCGACCCAGAAATCCTTGCCCGCATCAATCAGTACGAGATGGCGTACCGCATGCAAATCGAGGTGCCTGAAGTGATGAACATCAACGATGAACCGGCGCATATCCACGAGCTCTACGGCACCCAACCTGGAGAAGAATCCTTTGCCAACAACTGCCTTTTGGCTAGAAAGCTGGTCGAAAAGGGAGTTCGGGTAGTCCAACTCTACGATTGGGGATGGGATACGCACGGCACCGATCACGACGGTTCGATTGACATGGGTCTGCGAAACAAGTGCCGAACCATCGACCGACCGATGACCGCCTTGCTGCTAGACTTAAAACAGCGGGGTCTCCTGGAAGAAACCCTGGTCGTTTGGGGAGGGGAATTTGGGCGCACGCCCATGCAAGAAAACCGGGAAGGGAAGAAGATGGGATTCCTCGGAAGGGATCACCACGTGGATGCCTTCACGATGTGGATGGCCGGCGGTGGAGTGAAAAAAGGCCAAAGCTATGGCATCACCGATGATTTTGGTTTTGCTGGCTTGGAGGAGCGCACCTCTGTTCATGACCTCCATGCCACCATTTTACACCTGATGGGCTTTGATCACGAGAAGTTTACCCATGAGTTTCAAGGAAGACCTTTCCGCCTAACGGATGTTCATGGGGAGTTAATCACTAAAATCATAGCTTAAATGAGCCCAAAAGCCCTCATTCTGCTGCTCTTGTTTTTGCTACCCATGCGCATTTGCGCACAGCAAAAAATCCTTTTCTTTCAGACAGATTGGGGGAATACCCTTTCGATGGATGCCTTTTTGGCTAAAGCCAAAGCATCGGGATACGATGGGGTTGAATTGTGGATGCCCACAAGTGAAGAGAAAAAGAATAGCCTGAAAGAAGGCTTAAAAAAGTACGAGCTCCAGGTAATTTTTTTACACGGTACCAACAGGAATCTACCTTTTGAGGAAGCCTTACGAGTGTATGAAGAAGGATTAAAAGAAATCCTTGGTTGGAAGCCCATGAAGGTCAATAGCCATACAGGAAATGACTTTTGGACTCAAGAGCAGAATTTGGCATTCATCGCGCTCGGTGACCGCTATGAAAAACAAGTTGGAATACCCGTGCTGCACGAAACGCATCGGGGTCGATTTTCCTACACGCTACCGGATGCCCTGGCCATGCTCCGGAAGTTTCCCAACTTGAAATACACCCTGGACATCAGCCATTGGATGGTGGTTCATGAACGGCTACTGACCGAAAGCGACCCGCTTCTTCAAGAAATTTTCCCTTCAGTGGACCACATTCACGCACGGGTAGGCTTCGCTGAAGGGCCACAAGTTCCTAATCCTGCTGCGCCAGAATGGGAAAATGAAGTGAAGGCCCATGTAGCGATTTGGGAAAAAATCATCCGTAGCCATTCGGGGGATGTCTTTACGGTGACCACAGAATTTGGTCCTCCTCCCTACATGCATACGGTACCCTTTACCAAGCAGCCAGTTGCTGACCAGTGGGAAGCAAATGTGTGGATCATGAAAGCGCTAAAATCCCGGTTCCAATGAGTGAATTTTTATTACCCTTCTTGGGGAGAATGCATCCGGTCTTGGTCCATCTTCCGATAGGGATTTTGATTTTTGGGATACTACTTTGCTTTTTTCCACAAAAAGAAAAAAATGCACTCCTCCCATCCATTCGGCTGGCCTTTCTGATTGGGGGCATTGCTGCCTTGCTAGCAGGAGGGAGCGGTTTTCTCCAATACCAGTGGGAAGGTTTTGCTTGGGAAGACATTCAATCCCATCTCATCGGAGGTGTGGTGACCTCCTTGGGGAGCTTTGGGATGTACTTCCTTGTGAAAAAACAGGAAGTTTTAACTTCCAGAATCAGAGCTTTAGCTCTTGTTTTGGGAGTTGTATTGGGCATCACCGGGCACTTGGGAGGGAATTTAACGCATGGTGAAGACTATTTTATGGAGGTGCTGCCTCCAGATCTTCAAGCACTTTTTGGAGCAGCGGTTCAACCAGAACTGGGACCCCTGTTGACTGAAGAAAATTGGGAAAATGCACAGCTCTATGCGGAAGTGATCCAACCCATTCTCAATAAAAACTGCAAAAGTTGCCACAACCCCAGAACTCAAAAAGGAGAATTGGATCTTTCTTCCCTCGAAGGGTTGAGGAAGGGAGGGGAAGATGGCTTTGTGCTTACCGCGGGCGACGCAGAGCACAGTGTGCTGTTTGCCCGCCTGATTTTGCCCAAGGAAGATGAAAAACACATGCCTCCGGCCGAAAAAAACCAGCCCTCGAAGGAGGAAATAGCCTTGCTTGAAAGTTGGATTAAAAGTGGTGCCAAAGAAAAAGGCTCCTTGGCAGCCGCAGGGATTTCCAAGAATTTGATTGAACGGTTTATCTTAAAAAATGAGATCCCTTTTTACCCAAAAACGGAGCTATCGCCGATTGTGGCAGACTCCTTGGCTTCAGTGAAAGCAGCTGGAATGTTTGCAGAAGCAGTGGAGGCGGGCTCGGGATTATTGAAAATCACCTGCACCAATTTTCCCGCTTTTCAGGATGCAGATTGGAATCAACTGGCTCCATTTAAAAATAGAATCGCCTATCTGGATTTGAGTGGAACGAAGGTGACGGATGCGATTATTGGCCAGCTGGGTGCTTTGCCGAACCTTACGGTACTGAAGCTCAATAGCACGATGATATCTGGAAAGGAGCTTGGAAAATTGAGCCAAATCAAAAATTTAAAGCTGCTGTATTTGAATGGAACAGCCGTAACCTTGCCTCAAATACAAGCACTTTCGGCAAGTAAAAGTCTGGAGAAAGTCTTTGGGTATGAGACTCCAGCCGCACTCGAATTGGCAACAGCCGGAAAGGTCAGCTTCCCTTTTCTTTTCGAAGGGAGTACCTATTCCCTCCCCAAATTGGCTACGGACTCCATCGTCTACTAGATCCAAGGAACAAAAAAAATCCCTCCAGTATGTGCTACTGAAGGGATGAATTCACTGAAGTTCTTTCTTGAACCTTTACCTTACAGGACTATTTATTTTTTACCCATAAACTTATTGACATCCAGCCAATGGACAAAGGCGTCAAACCAACGGTTGCTCGTACGGTTGGGATTGCCGAGTCCAAAACCATGGCCTCCGTTTTGATACAAGTGAAGTTCCACAGGCCGACCTGCCTTGTGCCAGGACTGGATGATTCCAAATTGCCCTTGGAATAGAAAATCATCCGTTGCGATCACATTGAACATGGGTGGCGCATCTTTGGGAACTTCCACAGGTCCCATTCCTCCATAGATTGGACCAATAAATGCCAATTTCATGGTCGAAGAGTGGAGGGTGGCATGCATCGTCAATCCAGCGCCTGCGGAGAAGCCGATCATTCCGATTCTGGAGGTGTCAATGCCCCATTCTTTGGCATTTTTTACCATCAGGGCATAAGCTGCCTCGGCATCTTGCAATTGATTGGTAAGATCACGCTGAAGGGGTGAAGGTGCAGGCGTGGTCGGTGCAGCACCTGGAGCTGGGGGAGCGTTACGAGGGCGATTCATCCAAGCCGAAAAATCTTCCAGAGTAGGAGGGGTAGGATACAATCTGTACTTCAGCACAAAGGCAGCGATTCCCTGTTTGGCTAGGGCTTCCGCCACTTCCCAACCTTCATTTCCCATAGAGAGCCAGCTGAATCCTCCTCCAGGAGCAACGAGAACTGCTGTTCCATTGGCTTTTCCTGGTTCGGGTAGAAAAGGGGTGAGGGTAGCAGTTGAAATATTCCGAGCCATGGGATCACCCCATTGTTTAAACCAGGTTTCTGGAGCGGGTTGGTTGTCCACAGTTCCGGTGCCCAAAAGAATTGCTCGGGGTTCTTTGGGTGTTTCAAGTGGATAGATCGTGCCATCCTGAGAAAATGCAGCGTGCCCAAAGCCAACAAAAATAGTGAAAAGGCCAAATTTAAGGAAGTTCTTCATGGGGATAGGTTTTGAGTTTAGGAAGCATAATCTCCTGACTTTCGGATGAAAACCCTACCGATTTTATACCAATGGAAAATTTGAATGGAAATTGAGAAGGAATGGGGTGTTCCGGCAAGGGGAGTTAAAAAAAACCTCCAGCATATGCTGCTGAAGGGTAGGATTCTTACTCGTATTCGAGGTAATTGTGGAGCTGGCGAGAGTCGAACTCGCGTCCAGATAAGGAAGCACCGTACCGTCTACATGCTTAGTCACCGGTTGGATTTTCGACCAATCTATGCTGGGTGACACACCTGAGCTTGGCTTAGCGATTGATCTTAGACTTGCTTAATCGCATCACAAGTCGCATCCCGATCAAGTCGACACCCCAGATCCGCGCCGATCAGGCAAAACACGGTGGGATGTGGCTGGGGAATCACTCTCGTAACTCAACCCTTTAAGCGATCTATCCTTTTAGGTTAGATTAAGCAGCCATGGCGTAAGAAGTTTCGCCATTTGTCTTTTGCATGAATCTTTTAAGGCCGTACATACTCCAGCCTGCATGCGAGCCCGATGATTACACCTACTGTCAAAACCGGTCAGCCCCTTTTAATTGCTACAAAAGTAGGTATAAATAAGTTCATTTTTGAGTATCAAGTACGAAGTACAAAGTACCAAGTAAGACGGTAGAAATACACTAGAAATAAACCGAGCAGGCTCGGTGAAATAGGGGATTCAGGCACTATTTCTATCTATTTCACCTGCCTGCCGCAGGCAGGCGGAGTCTATTTCTATAATATTCCTCTTTATTATTTCACGAAGCGTAGCGAAGTCTGTTTCTTTCATATTTCCATCCTATTTCCATTTGATTATTTCACGGAGCGTAGCGAAGTCTATTTCAATCCTATTTCTATCGTATTTCCATTTGATTATTTCACGAAGCGGCCCGCCGCGGCGGGTATTTCTATCGCATTTCCACCGTATTTCCTACCAAGGAATAAGTACTTTTTTATATCTTTCGGGAATGGAAAATTTCGTTGTTTCGGCAAGAAAATATAGACCTGCAGATTTTAAGAGTGTCGTGGGGCAGCAGCACATCACGACCACCCTTCAGAATGCAATCAAAAACAAGCACCTTGCCCAGGCATTTCTTTTTTGTGGTCCTAGAGGAGTAGGGAAAACGACCTGTGCACGTATCCTGGCCAAAACCATCAACTGCGAATCCATCACCAAAGACTTTGAAGCCTGCGGCACCTGTTCCTCTTGCGTGTCTTTTCAAAATAACGCTTCCTTCAACGTATACGAACTTGATGCGGCCTCCAACAACTCGGTAGACGACATCCGCAACCTGGTGGAGCAGGTGCGCTATGCCCCTCAAAAAGGAGAATACAAGGTCTACATCATCGATGAAGTGCACATGCTCTCGACTGCGGCCTTTAATGCTTTTTTGAAGACGCTGGAGGAGCCACCTAAGTATGCCATCTTTATCTTGGCCACTACGGAAAAACATAAGATCATCCCGACCATCCTCTCTCGTTGCCAGATTTTTGATTTCAACCGAATTCAAATCAAGCACATCGCAGAGCACCTCAAATACATTGCGGGCATGGAAGTGGTCGATTACGAGGAAGAAGCCCTTCGCCTAATCGCCACCAAGGCAGATGGAGCCCTACGTGATGCCTTGTCGATGTTCGACCTGATTGTCACCTATTCGGCGGGCAAAAAGGTCACCTATCTTGAAACGATTGCCAACCTCAATATCCTGGACTACGACTACTACTTTAAAGTGGTCGACGCGCTCCTAGAGGAAAATATTTCGACTACCCTACTGCTCTTTGATGAGATCCTTAAGAAAGGCTTTGATGGGAATAATTTTATTGTTGGCTTAAGCGAGCACCTTCGAGACCTTCTCGTGGTGAAAGATGAGGCTACCGTGGAGCTACTGCAGGTGTCCGAATCAGCCAAGGAACGCTACCTAGAACAAACAGCTCGAGCAACGGTTTCCTTCCTCTTGTCGGCCCTCAACCTGGCCAACCAATGTGATATCCATTACAAGACCAGCAAAAACCAGCGCCTTCATGTGGAATTAACTCTGATGAAGGTGGCCAAATTATCCCAGGCATTCCGCCTAGCCACCCTCGCTACGGTGGACGCAAAAAAAAAAGCCTGATTGAGGAGCCAAAATCTCCCCAACCTACACCCACCCCAACTCCTGAAGTACCACTAGCGGCGGCTCCTGCTCCTGCTGCAGCATCCATTCCGCAAGAGGCTGCTGTTGAAGCTCCTAAATTGAGCCCGCTTAGGCCAACTTTTTCGATTCCAAGTAGCCTCGGGCAAACCAAGAAACTTGGAGAAACTAGGGTAGAAGAGGAGGTTCCTCAGGTGGCAGAACAGGTGGAGGAACCAATCTATACAGCTACTACAGCAGCCCAAGAGATTTCGTTGACTCAAGAGTTGCTGGACCAAGCAATTTTTTCGATTCAAGAGGTATTTCGAACTGCAAACAGAAATTTAGAACTCACTCTTTTGGATCAAGAGATCAAGGTTCAAAATGGGGAAATCACGCTACAAGTAAGCGGCTCGATCCAAGAGGATATCGCGCAAAAGATGAAGCCAGAGCTTATGGGCTTGATCCGGAAATTTACCGGAGCCACTTCCTTAAAGATCAGTGTCGTGCAGAAAGAAGAAGTGCCAGACGAAAAGGGGAAGTTGTATACCAGCACGGACAAACTCAAATTTTTACGGGAAAAGCACCCTGCTTTGATGGAGCTGCAGCGGAAGTTTGACCTTGATGTTGATTTTTAAAAATCGAGAGAGATTCCAAAATTTATCAGATTCTGAAATTGAATCGCACGCTTACTGCTCCCATCGTCCTGCTTGATTCGTACTTCCTCATCGTAAATCAAAACCGTTTCGATACGGGTGGAGATAAACTTGTTTACTTTCATCCGAATGAGCGAGTTGAAGTTGACGACTAGGTTTCCAAACCGCTCGTAATTCGAAAATAAATTGAGGTCGGCCTTCCAGGTGACATTGTCCATCAGCACCACATCTACCCCTCCTAGGCCGAGGGACATGCCTGCTTCTGCGCGGACATTCTCTCCTGGGATCACGCCAAAAGCACCTTCACGACTCAAGGAGTCATCCATCACCAAGGTAAACCTCCCTGTAAATGGAGAGAGAATCACCGAAATCTTACTCTTGTCTTCAAAGGTTCTTCGGTAGTTGATACCCGTAGAGGACTGGAGGTAACCGGGCGAAAGGAGGTCGGAAATTTTGGTCCGCAGTTCATTTTCTGACCCAGGAGGCTTGGTGTATTTGTATCCTGCAGCCAACTGGGTACGGGCATCCAACTGGGTTGTTAAAAAGAATTTTTCCGAAAGCTGCCGGCCATAGTTACTTACGAAAATAAAGTTGTCGTTGGTTTTTCGAGTTTTGTAGTCCCGCTCATTTTGCCGGTTAAAACCCAAGTTGACAGTCAGTTGGGTGTCCCAAACCTTGCTGTCTTTTTTGAAATTAGCAAACAGGGTAGCGCCTGTATTCAGTGCAAAGGATCCGGTACCTCCTGCTGCCCAGTTGCTTAGGGTGACCTGTTGCACATTGAGCGTATATGTTCCACCAGTTTTCCAGAAAGTTTCTTTTACGGGGTCCTGGATGAGTAGCGAATCGCCCAACATCACCAGAGTATCCCGATCGATGATCACGGTATCGGGTATGATTTTCCTGTCCTGAGCTTTCACAAAGTTAGAGCTGCTAAGGAGGAGCAGGCCGATTAGGAAAAAGCAATACCGCATGGAATTGGGGTGAGGGTGATCAGATCAACGGCTCAAAATACGTAATTTTTGCCCTACTGTGATCAAGTTTTGACTACCAATGCCATTGAGCTGTTTGAGTTCCTCCACGGCCATCCCATATCTTTTGGAGATGGAAAACAGGGTTTCTCCAGCGCTCACTGTATGGAAGGAGTAGGAAGGAGTTTGGGGCTGTACTTTTTGTGGGGGAGCCTCTTCTACTTTCGGCTGTGCAGCAGGTGGAGTGGGTGCAGTAGGACTAGTGACTACTGGTTTGGGCTCCGAATAGGTCGGGATTTCTGTTCCCCTTTTGCGAGTTTCCTTCAGATTCAGTACCATGCCGGGGCGAAGCTCCGAGTCTTTTCTGATTCTATTTTTAGATTTTAACGCAGCCAGCCGGATGCCGTATTTCTGGGAAATAGTCCAGAGTGTTTCCCCTGCTTCTACCACATGCGTAGCTACTTCTGCACTCGAAAGCTTGCGTTGCGTGTAGTAATAGGCCCCCTGTTCGATCTGCTCTGTTTCGGGGAAGTCATTTAATTTGATGAATCGTTTCTCTCTGATTCCTATTTCTTGCGAAAATTCAGTAGTTGACGCCGAAGCTGCTGCTTGTACCCCTTCCAAGTTATTTACGAGAATTTGTTTGCGCTGGGAGGCTTTGCTGGTGTTTCCTGTGATTTTTGGAAAGGCGTTGGCTGGCTTGGCGGCTGCCGAAGTTTTGGTAGGTGCTGCTTGGGTAATAGCCACGGGATTTTGATTGGCTACAGGGCCTTCTATAAGTCCACTTCCTTTGACAAAGAAAAGGGTGAAGGATCCAGCAGGTACTTTGCCGTTTACTGCCCATTTATTGTATTCGATCAAGTGTGCTTCAGAGACTCCAAACTGCTTTGAAAGGGATGCAAAAGTAGCGGGGCCTTGAACTTGAACCTCAGAAAGGCGTGCGGAATTAGAGGTTAAAATAGCCATTGAAGGCTGGTAGGCGATTTTGTGTGCCAAATATTTTTTAAAGTACCAATGCGTGTTGCGGTCAATATTTACAACTTTTTGACCTGCATATTGGCTGCCAAAATAGGCTTTTGCTCCACCCAAACCCATTTGATAGGAGACCAGCGCAGTCATCCAATTGTTGAGGACTCCTTGGTGTTTTTTTAAGTAGATCGCTGCGCCACGAGAGGAGGCGACAATGCTTTTCCGCTCGTCGACTTGTCCATCTACCCGCAGCCCTACTTCTTCGGCTGTTCCCTGTTTAAACTGCCAAAAGCCTACTGCATTGGAGGTAGATACGGCATCAGGAACCAATCCGCTTTCTTGGATCACCAAATACTTGATTTCGTCTGGGATATTTTGGTTACGGAGTTCTCGCTCTACGAGGGGAAGGTAGAGGTTAATGCGATCCGCTTTTACCTTAAAGTAGGCGGCATTGCGGTAGAGTGCATCGACATCCAATTGAATTTCCCGTTGGGCTTGCGGGTGGATTTTCAAGGTTAAATCCGCGAATTCCATCTCCAGAGGAACCTGGGGAATTTGTGCTTGAAGAAGGGTAGTTCCTGAAAAAAGGATAAAAAATAAGAATTGAAAACGAAGTTGGGCTTTCATTAAAATGAGAAGAGTTTGGCGCTTCCTAAAAGCTAGCAAAAATGAGACCCTTTTTTACAGTTTACCGCTTTCGAGCCATTAATATTCCATCACGAATGGGCAAAAGGAGGGTTTCTACGCGAGGATCTTGGGCGAGTTGCCGATTAAAATCCAGCAAGGCCTGCGTGTCTTTGTCTATTTTTTGGCCTTCTTCGACCAGAATTTTTCCCGACCAGAGTACATTGTCTGCGAGGAGGATGCCTCCAGGGCGAAGTTTGTCGATGACCAACTCGTAATAGGCGTTGTAATAAAACTTATCCGCATCGATAAAAATCAGGTCAAAGGGACCTGGAAGTAAGGGTAGTAGCTCTCTTGCATTTCCGAGGCGGTAATCAATTTGTGAAGCAAGGCCACTTTCTTCAAAAAATCCTCGGACCATTGTTTCCAGCTCATCATTGATATCTAAGGTCAAGAGTTTTCCTCCTGGGGCAAGGCCACGAGCAAGGCAAATGGCAGAATAGCCCGTGAAGGTGCCGATTTCCAAAATGGTGCTTGGCTGGAGCATTTTGGAGAAAAACTCTAAGGTTTTCCCTTGCAGGTGTCCGGAGAGCATGCGAGGAAGTAGGACCTTCGCCTGAGTTTCGCGTGTGATTTTCAGCAGAAGTGGATCCTCGGCTTGGGTATGGGCTTCGCAGTAGGCGAGCAGTTCTGGCGCAATAAACTCCATATCAAGCAGGGGTATAGATGAGCTGTGTAAGCTGATCGGTTTGGAAAATCTCCTGAGCAATATCCTGAAGTTCAGCAGCAGTGGTGGATCGAATCTGCTCAAAAATAAGATCCAAAGGGTCTACTTTCCCATGGTCTAGAATACTTTTTCCGTATACGAGCATCAATCCGGCATAGTTTTCCTCCGCCATGGCCATTTGTCCGATGGCTTGGACTTTTGCGGTATGAAGCTGAAGGCTACCTAGTTTATTGGCGCGGAGTTTTTCCAGTTCACGGTGAACAATCGTTAGACTTTTCTTCAGTGTTTTCTCCTCTGTGCCAAAATTGATTCCGAAAAATCCGGTATCAGAGAAAGGCTGGTAGGTAGATTCCACGCTGTATACATAGCCAAAGTTTTCTCGAAGAGAGAGGTTGAGTCGGCTATTCATGCTTGGGCCTCCTAGGATGTTGTTAAGCAAAAACAGCTTGTAGCGGTTGGGATCGTGTAGCGAATAGGCAGGTCTTCCGATGGCACAAAGGGATTGGGTGACATCACGCTTTACGGTCTTGTGCTTTGGTTGGTAGGTTTGAAATCCACTTCGGGTATAGAGGGTTCTTTTGGTGGGGATTTCTCGTAAGGGCCCTTCGATTTGGCGGAGGGCTTTTTCGAAGGAGATATTGCCAACCACGGAGAAAACCAACTGGGAGGTATCCAATCGTGAGGAGATAAAGTCGATGAAGTCGTGGTGGTGAAAGTTGGATACAGTCTCTTCGGTTCCTAAAATATTTCTACCCAGGGCATGATGCTCAAAAACTAATGCGTCCAATTCGTCCTGGATGGCATCATCTGGAGAGTCTCGGTACATGGCCATTTCTTCCAGGATCACTTGCCGTTCCCGTTCAATTTGCTTTTCTGGGAAAGTGGAGTGGAAGGTGATGTCGTACAGTAGTTCTGCAGCCTTTCCGTAATGATCTTTGAGGACCGATGCATAGAAACAGACCTTTTCCTTGGTGGTGTAGGCATTTAGTTCGCCTCCTAAAGATTCAAGGCGGTTGATGATGTGAAAGGTTTTTCGTTTTTGGGTGCCTTTGAAGGCCATGTGTTCCCAAAAATGGGCCAGGCCCTCTTGTTCTTGGCTCTCGTCTCTGCTCCCAATATTGAGTATAAATCCACAGTGCACCATGCGGGTATGCGTGATCTCCTGATGGACGATCCGAATCCCATTGGGAAGCTCTTTACAAGTCAACTGCATACGCTGTGGTTCCGGGTTTGTGATTTGATGGGCACGCGATCTAAACTGTCCCTAGAATTTTCATTCTAAAAAACGTCCTATTTTACTATCTTGGCAATATAATTTGTCTGCAATGAAATATACTCCCTTACCCAAAGAAATCTACCAACGCAATCGAGCCAAGTTTGCTGCAAAAATGGCGAAAAACGCGGTAGCAATCTTCAATGCCAATGATATTTTACCAACCAATGCGGATGGTACCATGAAGTTTAGGCAAAATAACGATTTGTTCTACCTATGCGGAATTGATCAGGAGGAGACCATCTTACTTTTGGCTCCGGACAGCCCAAATCCAGCTTGGAGAGAAGTGTTATTTCTCCGAGAGACCAACGACCACATCGCGGTATGGGAAGGACATAAATACACCAAAGAGGAGGCCTTTGCTGCCTCTGGAATTGAAAACATACAGTGGCTTCCGTCCTTTGACCTCATTTTTAACTCGGTGGTCAACCTGTCGGAGCGCATTTACTTGAATACCAACGAGCACTTGCGAGCGGGAGTAGTGGTAGAAACACGGGATGCACGCTTTATCAAGACATGCAAGGAGAAGTACCCTTTGCATATCGTTGAGCGGGCAGCGCCTTTGATGCATGAACTCCGTGGGGTCAAGGAGCCTGAAGAAATCCAGCAGTTGCAAGTGGCCTGCGACATCACCGAAAAGGGATTCCGTCGTGTGCTTGGAATGGTAAAGCCGGGAGTGACTGAGTACGAAGTTGAAGCAGAATTTATCCATGAGTTTGTTCGTAACCGAAGCAAAGGCTTTGCTTACGAGCCCATCATTGCTTCGGGGCCATCAGCCTGCGTATTGCACTACATTGAAAACAACAAGGCTTGTCTAGATGGGGAGCTCCTCCTTCTTGACGTGGCTGCTGAGTATGGCAATTACAATGCAGACATGACGCGAACCATTCCTGTCAATGGACGCTATACCAAGCGTCAGCGTCAGGTTTACGATGCGGTGTTGCGCGTGGAGCGAGAAGCAGCGAGCATGTTGCGCCCTGGAGTGACCATTCAAGACTACCACCGAGAGGTAGGGCTGGTGATGCAAGGAGAGCTGCTAGGCTTGGGCTTGCTGGATCAAACTGACATCAAAAATCAGGATCCTGCCTGGCCTGCCTACAAAAAGTATTTTATGCATGGCACCTCGCATCACTTGGGCTTGGATGTCCACGATGTGGGCACGATGCATTACCCGATTTCAGCGGGCATGGTCTTTACGGTGGAGCCGGGAATATACATTCCGGAGGAAGGCTTTGCAGTACGAATTGAGAATGATATTGTGGTGCAGGAGAATGGGTACCTGGATTTGATGCGCAACATTCCGATAGAAGCAGAGGAAATTGAGTCCCTGATGAATCGGTAAATAGGCTGCTTAGTTGGGATCCTTGTAGGGTTCCATCCAGCGCTTCAATTCTTCAATCTCTTTCTTCGATGTGCCCATTTTGGTGAGCAACTCAATTTCTAATTGGTAAATCCGAAATTCCTCTTCTTTTTGTTGGGCCTCAGGAAGTTCCTTAAAAAAACCTGTGATCCCATTTCGGATCCGTTCTTCTACAAATAGGAGGTGTAAGGATTCGTGAAAAATCGTTCCTGCTAGACGGTTTATACTTCGTTCTCTAACGGATCCTGGGCCTAGCAAAATCCATAGGATTTTTGGGTCACCTCCTTCAATCCAATTGGTGCTTGCAAAAATTTCCCCATCCTCGCCTACCTGGAGTTGCATGGTGGCATGTTGCACGACTGCCTCGTAGATCTCAGGAGTGTAGGTCTGTAGAAGGGAACATGCTTGTTTGATTCTCTCGGTATCGGCAGTTGACGTAAGGTAGGTTTGGGCAAAGCATCCTGACTGTAGTCCGACGAGTAAAAGGAAAAGGAATATCCAACGCATCTCCCAAAGGTATTCTAATCTTTGGGCTTTTAAAAAAAGTAAGACAATAGCGTAGGGAAAGGCATGTGAAAAGCAAAAAAAAGGGCTGGTAGTACCAGCCCTTTTCGTTTTAGAAGACTCACTCGGAAGTAATTATCCGATAGAAATTCGTTTGAATGTATTGACAGTCAGTCCTTTGTTTACACCTTCAAGGTATTGAGCGATAGACTTGGAATTGTCTTTTACAAACTGTTGGCTAAGCAAGGTGCTTTCCTTGTAGAATTTCTGAAGCTTGCCAAGGGCAATTTTCTCTAGCATATCCTCTGGCTTGCCTTCGGCTCTAGCTTGCTCCTTACCGATTTCGATTTCACGTTCGATGGTAGTAGCATCTACACCGTCTTTGTCCACCGCTACAGGGTTCATCGCTGCGATTTGCATCGCTACGTCTTTACCAGCTTCTTCTACGTTGTTACCTGAGGTGTTTACCAATCCTACAAGGACGCCTAGTTTTCCGTTGGAGTGTACATAGGATACGACCTGATCGGCATTGACTACTTCGTAGTGAGAGATTTCGATTTTCTCACCGATTTTACCAGTCATTTCAATGATTTTTTCTGCAATGGTGCTGCCTTCCATAGGTAGGGCAAGCACTTCAGCAGTGGTAGTAGAGCCGTTGCTTACTGCCAAATCAATTAGGGAGTTGGCAAATGCACCAAATCCTTCGTTTTTAGCAACGAAGTCAGTTTCGCAAGTTAGGGAAAGCAAGATGCCTTTTGCGTTGCCGTTAGTCAAACGAGTGACTACTAAGCCTTCTTTGGTTTCGCGGTCAGCTCTAGAAGCAGATACTTTCTGACCTTTTTTTCTGAGGATGTCCACTGCATTTTCGAAGTCGCCATCGGCTTCGGTTAGCGCTTTTTTGCAGTCCATCATGCCTGCGCCGGTCATTAGTCTCAGTTTGTTTACGTCTTGTGCAGTAATTGCCATGGTATGTTTCGTTTAGATAGTTCGTTGGAATCGGACCCCTTCAATAGGATCTTTTGTTAGTAGATTTGGCGCAAGCGCCGAGTTAAAACAAAAAATTGAACATCAACTTACGCCAGATGTTCAATTTTTTTTAGATGCAATACATGAGTGGATTATTCCTTTGTTTCAGCGTCCACGGCTCTTTTAGCCTCTTCCTCTTCAGAAACTTTGGCATCATCCTTATCTTTCTTGCGCTCAGATAGTCCTTCTTCGATGGCTGCACCGAATGCATGTACTAAAAGAGACACAGACTTGAATGCGTCATCGTTTGCTGGGATTGGGAATTCCACCTCGTTTGGATTGGAGTTGGTATCTACCAAAGCAAAAACAGGGATTCCTAATTTTTGCGCTTCAGCAATGGCAATGTGTTCTCTCTTGATGTCCACTACAAATAGAGCAGCTGGAAGTCGGCTTAGGTCGGCGATACCGCCCAAGATTGTTTCCATTTTTTCCTTTTGACGGGTTACCATCAAACGCTCTTTCTTAGCCAAGTTTTTGTAGCCATCTTCTTTCATCAATTTCTCAAGGGAAGACATCTTCTTAAGAGATTTGCGGATGGTAGCGAAGTTGGTCAACATTCCACCCAACCATCTTTCGGTAACGTAAGGCATGTTGAGACGTTGTGCTTCTGCAGCAACAAGGTCTTTGGCTTGTTTTTTTGTAGCGACAAACATGATTTTTTTGCCGGAACGTACAATTTGCTTGATTGCGTTGGATGCTTCTTCGAGGCAAGCAAGCGTTTTATTAAGGTCGATAATATGGATACCGTTCTTCTCCATAAAGATATATGGAGACATTCTTGGATCCCACTTTCTCGTCAAGTGTCCGAAGTGAACACCAGCATCCAGTAAGTCTTTGTATTCTATTTTTGACATGAATGAAATTGGTTTCTATTGATTGAAGTAAATTCCTAATTAACGCTTGGAGAACTGGAATCTTCTTCTTGCTTTTTTACGTCCTGGCTTCTTACGTTCTACCATTCTAGGGTCACGAGTAAGGAAACCTTCTTTTTTCAATGGACTTCTATGTGTCTCATCTGCTTCGCAAAGTGCTCTAGAGATGGCCATACGAGCGGCTTCCGCTTGTCCTTTGATTCCACCACCGTCTACATTGATTTGTAAGTCGTAAGTTCCTTCTACGCCAACAAGCGATAAAGGCTGCTTCACTACAATTTGGTGTAGCTCAAATGGGAAATAAACTTCAATTGATTTGTTGTTAACGGTGATTTTACCGTTACCTGGCGTCATGTAAATTCGGGCTACCGAAGTCTTTCTTCTACCGATGGTATTGATTGTGTCCATGCGTCAGCAATTAAAGTGTGATGGCTTTCGGCTGCTGTGCTGCGTGAGGATGCTCAGATCCTTCGTACACGTACAAGTTGCCGTACAACTTACTTCCTAATCTGTTTTTAGGCAACATGCCTTTGACTGCTTTCTCTATCAAGATGGTTGAAGACTTTGCCTTCAATAATCTTGGTGTAGAAATTCGCTGTCCACCTGGGTATCCAGTATGACGCACATATACTTTTGCGTCCCACTTGTCACCCGTCAATCGAACCTTGTCTGAATTGATTACAATGACATTGTCACCACAATCAACGTTAGGAGTGAAGCTAGGCTTCGTCTTTCCTCTCAAGATTTTCGCAACATCACTAGCCAAGCGTCCTAGAATTGCAGACTGGGCATCCACGATCACCCATTGCTTTTCTACGGTGGAGCTGTTGGCTGAGATGGTCTTATAGCTCAGAGTATCCACTTTGTAACTGTTTAATTTTTAGCTTATTAATTAATTATCGACCCCAAAAAGGGACACAAAGATAGGAGCATTTATTTTTCTATGCAAACTATTTGCATTCCTAAACCCTAATTTTCATAGGTTTAGCTGATTTTTTTTTTAGATCCATCTCCCAATTGGGTTAGAATCTTGTGCTACCTGTTCTTTTCTAGCTGCTGCACCAAGACTTGGAAATCTTTCGGGTAAGGGGCTTCAATGGCGATTTTTTTGCCATTAAGGCCTAAAAATTGAATGCTAAATGCATGCAACGATACACGCTGCATGATGGGAAGTTCCTCGGTTTCTTTTTTTAAGTTGAATCGGCGCTTCAAAGCCGAGAGATACAAAGGTTTGCCACCATACAGTGTATCCCCACAAATTGGAGCTTTTAAGTAGGCCAGGTGAACTCGTATTTGGTGGAGACGGCCTGTGATCGGACTGCAAGCCAGTAAGGTGTGTGCAAAATAAGTTCTCAGCGTAGTGACGAGGGTTTGAGCAGGTTTACCATCTTTACTTATCTTGGCAATGCCCTTGTTATTGGCAGCCAGGTTGCGATCCACGAGTAGATTCTGAAAGTCATGAATGCCTTCTGCCACGGCATGGTAAATTTTTTCCACCTGTCTATTTTCAAACTGCATGGCCAAATGCCGATAGGCCTCGGGATGCTTCGCAATGACAAGGCAGCCAGAGGTTTCCTTATCCAAGCGGTGGCAGAGCTGCGCATCCTCCCAATAGTTTTTGGTTAAGTCCAGGATATTCTGAGCCTCGTGTCGGTCGTCCAAACTCGATAGGTAGGGTGGTTTGTTGATGACCAAGAAATCTGAATTTTCTAAAAGAATCAGGTCTTCAAACGTTATTTTTTTCATGGAGGAGGTTGCCCAGTTTGCAGCGACAAAACTAGCCATTCCAATTCGGTCCAAAAAGTATTGCTGGAATTACTTCTCAAATGAGATAAATAGGTAGACTGGAAAAAAATCTGCACACTAACCCAATTCCAGAAAAAGGGGCACTCAAATCTCTTCGATCGGATCGCTCTTCTTTTTCTCTTTTTCTAAAGGAAGTTCAAAGCTAAAAATGGATCCTTTGCCCACTACTGAGGTAACAGAGATTTTGCTTTTGTGTCCTTCTAGGATATGCTTGACGATGGCCAGCCCAAGTCCTGTGCCTCCTCTACCCTTAGATCTACTCTTTTCTACGCGGTAAAAGCGTTCAAAAATGCGTTTTAAATCCTCAGGAGGGATGCCTGGACCAGTGTCTTTGACTTCTAACTGGATTTGATTTTTGCTCAATTTTAAGCTAACCTTTATCTCTCCGCCGTCATGGTTGTATTTGACAGCATTGAAAATTAGGTTTTGACATACGCGGTAAATTTTTTGTCTGTCCGCGATAGTGGGATAGCTTTTAGCGCGGTCTGCCTCTACGGTAATGTGTACCTCTCGTTTGCCTGCCTTATGCTCTAACTCATCGATTACTTCCATTACCAACTCTAGAAGATCAAATTCTGAGAAGGAAAATTTGATCACTCCAGATTCCATTTGGTTGAGGGTGAGCAAATCGTGAACCAGGTGGTCAAGGGAATCCAAACTTTTTGCAGCTTTTCGGAGGAACTTCATCCGCACCTGCTTGTCATCGATGGCTCCATCAATTAGGGTATGGATGTAGCCTTGCGTTGCAAAAATCGGAGTTTTAAACTCGTGAGAGATGTCTGCAATAAATTCCCGCCTGAATTCAGCGTTTTTCTTCAACGTATCAATTTCGCTCTGCCTCGCGAGCGCATAGGAATTGATGACTTTGTTTATTTTTTTTAAGGGGGATAGCGACGATTGTATGGATTTGTCTTGAATTTCTGTCAGGTCTTTTTTCTGAATTTTTTCCAAAAGGCCATAAATATTTCCGATTTCTCGAAAGACCAGAAATTCCAACGAAATACTAATTAGTAGGTAGGAAATGGAGAAGGATAAAAGTAGCGCCGCCCAAAGTGTTGACGCTGTGGAGGAGGGAATCAGGAATAAAAATGCCGTCACCAAACCAGAAATGGCGATTGCTAGAATTAAGGAAATGCCCCGAGACCCTGTTGGCATGTTAACCTAACTCAAATTTATATCCTACACCTTTGACCGTACTGATGTACTCCTCTCCGATTTTTTCGCGCACTTTACGGATATGTACATCCACTGTCCGAGCTAAAACGAATACATCAGATCCCCAAATATTGTGCAAGAGCTCGTCTCGGCTAAACACTACATTCGGATTGTTGGCTAGAAAGTACAAGAGTTCAAATTCCTTTTTAGGTAAGGTTATTGTTCTACCCGCTTTGTCGATGGTGTAACTGCTGCGGTCAATTTTCAAATCTCGAATTTTTATTTGACCTTTTTCTTTTTCCTTTTTGGAATCTCTTCTGAATAAGGCTGCTATGCGGCTCATTAAAGCACGCGGTTTGATTGGCTTGGTGATGTAGTCGTCGGCTCCAACATCAAATGCGGCTACCTCCGAGTACTCTTCTGATCGGGCGGTGAGGAAGATAATAAAGGCATGCTTGAGCTCTGGGATTTGCCGTATTTGCAGGCAGGTTTCTACTCCGTCAAGATTGGGCATCATGATGTCTAGTAGAATGACATCAGGTTGAAATTTAATTGCCGTCTTAACTCCTTTGAGACCATCTTCAGCTGTTGCTACTTCATAACCCTCTTTTTGCAGGTTGTACTTTAAAATTTCCACAATGCTTGGTTCATCATCGACAACCAATACCTTGATTTTTTGCTTTTCTGCCATGGGAAGAATTCCGAAATGTTTTTGAAAATTAATGAATATCTACGGCTTCAAATTAATTAGTAAAGTAACCTTTCAACCACCAAGCTAAAAGCACCTCAATTCTGGGGTTTTTCCTTGCGCTTTGTTAAGTTAGTGTTAATCGCTTAGTCATTCTAATTTTTCAATCCTCTCGCGCTTCGGATGTCAATATTTAATGAACCAATAAATAGATTGGCCTTGATTTTTACTGGGATTTTGTAGGCATCCTTGGTAATCCAGACTTTCACGGGGTACTCTCCTCGGAACAGGCTATTTTTTGGTATTTGAGGCGAAAAGAGATAGGTTTCTTTCTTACCGAGGCTTGTCTCAAGGGTTTCAGTTCCTTCGAATATTAATTTTAGGTTATATATTTCTTTGTCAAAAAATCCTCGAATTAAAATTTCCTGTCCCTTCCGCATGTCGGTAAGGTCTAAGGTGCGCAAATAATAGAATCCGCTCACCAAATCTTGTACCGTACCTGGAAGCGAAAACACTTTAACCTCCTTGATCTTTTTGTTTTCCCGATCGTAGAGCTCTAGAGTTGCCTTTTTATTTTGCTGGTCAAAGTAAATCTTTTCGTTTCTCCGGTACCGTCCCTCTTCAATGTAGCGGTAAGAAAGCCTGGGCAAAAGACTTTGGGTATTCAGGTGAGTACCCCAGTTGTCGTTTACTTTTCCAAAAAGGGTAGCTGCACCAATAGTTTTTCCATACGCATCAATTTTAAAATGAGACTGGCCATTTTCAACAATTGGTTTTTTTCCCACTAGCATCCGACCCTCAGCTAGATCCACCCAGCCATAGCTTACATCAAAAAGTAATTCCTCTCCATAGGTGTAGGGGACTGTTTTGACTGGAGATTGTGCCCAAGTCGCGGTAAGAGGGAAATAGATGAGCAAGAGGATCTGAAAATAGCGCCTCATTAGATAATTGACAATTTGTGACAAAAGCAAAAGAATCCTGGGATAAATCTTACCAAATATGAGGTTTTGAAGGTTAAAAGTACAAATTTGCACAGCGAAAACAAGGCGGACCTATGCCTTGTTATTTGTGTAGCAAATTGGTAACTTGAACATTTTAACCTATACCCAACTCTCGACATGAGTACGATCAACGCAGAAAAACTCAAAGCATTACAGCTCACCATTGACAAGCTTGAAAAAACATACGGCAAGGGTGCTGTCATGAAGCTTAGCGACAATAAAGTATTGGATATTCCCGCCATTTCCACGGGTTCCTTAGGTTTGGACATGGCCTTGGGTATTGGAGGTATTCCTAGAGGCAGAGTCATTGAGATTTATGGACCAGAATCTTCTGGAAAGACCACCTTGACGCTGCATTGCATCGCCGAAGCTCAAAAGGCAGGAGGGATGGCAGCATTTATTGATGCGGAACATGCATTCGACAAGAATTACGCAGAAAAACTAGGCATTGACACTGAAAACCTTCTTATTTCTCAGCCAGACAATGGTGAACAAGCGTTAGAGATTGCAGAGCACTTGATTCGTTCAGGGGCGATTGACATTATCGTCATTGACTCGGTAGCGGCTTTGGTGCCCAAGGGAGAACTAGAAGGGGAAATGGGAGAGAGCAAAATGGGCTTGCAGGCCCGCTTGATGTCTCAGGCACTTCGCAAGCTTACTGGAGCAATTCACAAAACCGGCTGTTCTTGTATTTTTATCAACCAGCTTCGTGACAAAATTGGAGTGATGTTTGGAAGCCCTGAAACAACCACCGGTGGTAACGCCTTGAAGTTTTATGCTTCCGTGCGCTTAGATATCCGTCGAGTAGGACAGATCAAGGATGGTCCAGACAATATTTTGGGCAATAGAACACGTGTGAAGGTGGTTAAAAACAAGGTGGCTCCACCATTTAAAGTGGTGGAATTTGACATCATGTATGGTCAGGGCATCTCCAAAGTTGGCGAAGTAATCGACCTCGGAGTGGAGTTAGAAATCATCAAAAAGGCAGGCTCTTGGTTTTCCTACAATGGAGAAAAACTTGGTCAAGGCCGTGATGCAGTAAAAAATCTATTGCTAGACAATCCAGAATTACTCGAAGAACTGGAAGGAAAGATCAAAGGTGCATCAGGATTGCTTCCTACTGAACCGACAATTTCTCTAGAAGATTAAGGACGAGCTACAAGTAACAAAAAGGTCCCGTATTTAATGTGCGGGACCTTTTTTTGTTTAGTTTGTTCGAATAGCTTCTACCGGATCCATCCTTGCAGCAAGTGTAGCAGGCACTATTCCTGCAACTACTCCGATCGCAGAGGATACGCCAAGGCCTAAGATGATGTTGTTGAAGGACAATACCAGTTCAAGACTTCCCAAAGGAATGAAACTCAGTAGGTACACGAGTAGGATCCCGGAGCCTCCACCAATCAAACTCAAGCAAATTGCTTCAAAAAGGAATTGGAATAGGATGAAATAATTTCTGGCACCCAGGGATTTTTGAATTCCGATGATGTTGGTTCGCTCTCGTACGGACACAAACATGATGTTGGCAATTCCAAAGCCGCCTACCAAAATAGAAAATCCTCCAATCACCCAGCCTGCCACGGAGATCACATCAAAAATAGACCCGATGGCATTTTGGATAAATTCGGTTTTGTTGAGCGCAAAGTTATTTTCTTGAGTAGGCTTTAGTCCCCGTTTGGCACGAAGGAAACCAGCCATCTCATTTTCTAAGGCCACTAGCCCCACATCGGTATCTCTACCTTTGGCGGCGATTGTCGGTTCAAGTCCATCACGGCCGGTGTAGTACATTTTACTAAATGCCCCAAAAGGTACCAAACAGGCTTCATCTTTGGATGGGAGTTCTAAAAATCCTTCCCCTTCCTCTTCAAAAATACCGATGATGGTAAATTTCATCCCCTTGATTTTTACTTCTTTACCCAAAGCTGCTTCGTTGGGAAATAGGGTAGTGGCGATTTTTTTTCCGATGATAATAAGGTTTCGAGACGCATTGATCTCTGCCTCAGAGAAGTAGCGACCTTCTTCCAAGGCTACTTCAAACACGTTTTGGTAGGAGTAGGCAATCCCAGATAGGGAAGTGCCTTGGTACGAATTGCTTCCTGCTTGGATGGTTGCAGAAGAGGAGGCGGAAATGGTGACTCCATCGGCATTTTTTAATCGCTCTTCCAAAAATTTGTATTCCGCATAGGTGCCAGGAGGTCGTTGGAAATACTTCCACCAAGGATAATCTTGAGGTCCATTGGCGAATGGAAATCGGTCCACCCGCATGACATTGGTTCCCAAAAAGGCAAAGGATGACTTGATTTTTCCCTCCAAGGAATCCACCAAAGTGAATACAGCAATGATGGCAAAAATGCCAATTGTCACCCCCAAAAGGGAAAGAATGGTGCGTGTGAGGTTGGATTTTAAGGCCGTAATGGCAAACCTAAAACTTTCCCAAGAAAGCTTTATAAATAGCATAGAATAACTAGTTGGTTAAAACAATTTGTCAAGTTAGCTGAAATTGGGCATTTTTGTTATTATCTTTGCATTTTTTAAAGTAATCTCGTAATCGAGTTTTCAATACCCCAAACACTCTTCACCATCCCCTATGAAATTATCTGATTTCAAATTTGAAGTTCCCAAAAAACTGATCGCGCTCTATCCCACTGAAAATCGTGATGAGTCCAGATTGATGGTTGTTCATCGGAAAACTGGAGAAATTGAGCACCGTACCTTCAAAGACATCCTAGATTACTTTGATGAAGGGGATGTATTTGTAACGAACGACACCAAAGTTTTCCCTGCTCGTCTATACGGAAACAAGGAAAAAACGGGTGCCAAAATTGAAGTTTTCTTATTGCGAGAGCTAAACCCAGAATTCAAACTTTGGGATGTCTTGGTTGACCCTGCTCGAAAAATCAGAGTGGGAAACAAGCTTTACTTTGGAGACAGCGACCTAGTCGCAGAAGTCATTGACAACACCACCTCAAGAGGTAGAACCATCCGCTTTTTGTTTGATGGCACCGACGAGGAATTTCATAAAACAATTGATACCCTCGGTGAAACGCCGCTTTTGAAAGAATTTATCGAGCGACCAATCGAACCAGAGGATAGAGAACGTTACCAAACTGTTTTCGCAAAGAATGTAGGCGCAGTAGCAGCTCCTACAGCAGGAATGCACTTCACGCCACAGCTGCTAAAGCGCTTGGAATTGAAAGGGATAGAAATAGCACCAATCACCCTTCATGTGGGCCTAGGTACTTTCCGCCAGGTGGATGTAGAAGATCTGACCAAACACAAAATGGACTCAGAAAATTACTTCATTCCAGAACGAACTGTCAATTTGGTCAACGAATCCTTGGAACAAAAAAAGAGAGTGGTGGCAGTAGGTACCACTTCCTTGAAGACGATAGAATCATCCGTAACAGCAGGAGGTAGACTTAAGGAAAGCAGCGGTTGGACGGATAAATTTATCATTCCGCACTACGATTTTAAAATTGCCAATGCGTTGATCACCAACTTCCATTTGCCAGAGTCAACGCTACTCATGACCGCCTCCGCATTTGGTGGCTATCCATTAATCATGAAGGCCTACAAAGAAGCCATTAAAGAAAAGTATCGATTCTTCTCCTATGGAGATGCGATGCTAATCTTGTAAATTGAATCAGTCCCGCACCTGCGGGACTTTTTTTTGCCTAGTTTTCTTCAGGCTGCCAAACAAATTTCTTAAAAATAGCAGGCGTCTCGCCTAGGAATTTAATTTTGTAAGAATTCAATGCGCATGAACAAAGCAGCAATACTCGTCGCCGGTGGCAAAGGGATGCGGATGGGAACTTCCCTGCCCAAGCAATACCTTCCTTTAGCAGGAAAGCCCGTGTTGATGCATACGCTGGAAAAATTTTTTAGCGCTGACCCAAGCCTTCACTTGATCCTAGTGCTCCCAAAGGAGGACTTCGATTACTGGAGGAGGTTGTGTGATCTCCATAATTTTTCATTGCCCCATGAACTGGTTCCAGGGGGAGAAAGTCGCTTTCAATCGGTAAAAAACGGATTAATGGCGCTCCCTTTCACCGAGGGCTTGGTTGCAATCCACGATGGGGTGAGGCCCTTTGTGAGTGAAAAAGTAATTCAAACCAGCTTTGAAGAAGCAGCAAAATCAGGAAGTGCCATTCCGGTAGTTTCCCTAAAAGACTCCCTTCGAAAGGTGGATGCAGGAGGAGAAAGTACCTTTCAAGAACGGACCAACTTCCGATTGGTGCAGACCCCTCAAACTTTTCAAGTAGCCCAACTCATGCAAGCATTTTCGGTGGAGGAGTTGGGTATTTTTACGGATGATGCCACGGTATATGAGTACCAAGGATGGGCGGTTACGCTCATTGAAGGCAATGCCGAGAACATCAAGTTGACCACTCCAGAAGACCTCGCCTTTGCCGAATTTTTAATGGCAACTCGCTGAGTAAAAAAGGGGAAATCCTTTACCGACTCGATAGGGTCCTTTACCGATTTTTTGAGGCGTTTCACCTATTCCCTAAATCCCCCTTTGGTCTTGAATCCTAGATTTGTTTAACTAAATTTAATTCACATGAAAAACTACACTAAACCACGGAACGACGGCAGTATTGCCTTTGGCGTAATCATTCTCGGAATAGGCCTAGTCCTCCTCTTTAGAAAATTTGGACTCTATATCCCGGATTGGGTACTGACCTGGCCGATGATCTTGATTGCTGTAGGTACCTACACGCTGATCAGTCAGCAGTTCAAGAGTTTTTTTGGATCTGTGGTGCTCTTCATTGGCGTCTACTTTTTACTGAAAAGAGAGTTTGACCTTGATCTAGGCCTTGACCAATTTATCTGGCCAGTTGGTTTGATCGCACTTGGCATCTACTTGATTCTCCATAAAAAGCAGGAATACAAAGTCATGGAAGAGGCTCGAAAAAATTGGGAGGGCTCTCGAAAAAATAAAGCAGACGCCAAAAATTCAGAGAATATCGAGGCAGCCGAAGTAGTAGAGGATACAAACGCCTCGAAGGAGGAGTCGACCAAGGCTCCAGATTCTGGGTTTGTGCGAGCCACTGGAACCGCCTTTATGGACCGAATCAATGAGAGTGTCATCTTCAGTGGCGTGAATCGAAAATTGATGACCAAAAATTTTCAAGGAGGAAAGGCCACTGTGATTTTTGGAGGCCTAGACCTAGACCTGACTCAGGTGGATTTTACGGGGGTTGTCACGCTAGACCTTGAGGTTGGATTTGGTGGGGTCAAAATGATCATACCGCCTCACTGGGATGTACGTACTGAAGTATCAAGCATTGCTTCTGGTCTTGAAGACAAGCGGATGTTTAGAGAAGGAGGAGTAGACACCAACAAAGTCTTGATTCTAAAAGGCACCCTATTGTTCAGTGGATTGGAAATCAAGTCCTTTTAATTCATTCTAAAACCTAAGCCAGCCCTTGTATTTAAACGCTTTTTCTAGTTCAAGCTTTGGGAAATGGATACTCCCAGGAATCGGATGCATCTGGTTTCTGGGAGCTTATTTTTTATTGCTCCACCAAGGAATGAAAGAAGAGCCTGCGCTCGTGGACGCTTTCTTTTTCGCCTTATTTTTTTTGGGAGGGGTGCTTCTTTTGGATCGGGTGTTTCGACATTATACGCCCAACCGAAAAAATGGATTCCTTCTCGTCATTTTTCCACTCCTGCTCAGTGGGGGATTGGTATGGGGGCATGCGCAACTCCTGGACTGGTGGTTTGCAGAAGATTCAGATTACTTGGAACTATTGGAATCGAGCTTTCTCTACCGCTGGGTGTTTCTTGGAGTAGTGATTCAACTTCTAGCCGTGTTGGCAGTGGTGATCTCTAAGTTGGCAGGACAGGAGGAGCTAAGCCGTCGAGAGGGACAGCTGCTTCAGCTTTCTAAGGATGCAGAGCTTGCCCAGCTTCGGCAGCAGCTGCAGCCCCATTTTTTATTCAATAGCCTCAATTCCATCCATGCTTTGGTGCTTGCAAGTCCGCAGCGGGCCAGAGAAATGGTACTGTTGCTGTCAGATTTTTTGAGGGGCACCCTTCGTAGTGAAGGCCAATCTAGGATCAGTTTATCTGATGAACTCAAGTATTTGGGTATGTATTTTGACATCGAGCGGGTTCGCTTTGGACACCGCTTATTGGTCGAAATGGAAGTAGCGCCTGAAGTCGAATCGCTAAAAATCCCACCGCTTCTGGTACAGCCCCTAGTAGAAAATGCGATCAAATATGGCCTTTACGGAACCTTGGGAGAGGTCACTATTCGAGTATCCTGCAAAAAAGAAGAAAATTACCTCCTGATCACGGTACAAAACCCCTTTGACTCCCAAGATTCAGGCCCTGAGGGCATCGGCTTTGGATTGAGTTCGATCGAACGTAGGCTATTTTTGATTTTTGGAAGAACGGATTTGCTGCTAAAAAGTGCAGAAAATAACTTGTTTCAAGTACAGTTAAAACTCCCCCTAACCGCATGATCAAAACCATTATTGTGGATGACGAGCCTTTGGCTACCGGTCTAGTCAGCGAATTTTTGAGGAGCTATCCTCAATTTGAAGTGGTGGCGATTTGCCACGATGGGTTTGAGGCCTTAAAGGCGATCCAACATTTTCAGCCAGAGCTGATTTTCCTGGACATCCAAATGCCAAAAATCACAGGCTTTGAGTTGCTTGAGCTTTTGGACTCCCCGCCAGCAGTCTTATTTACGACAGCTTTTGACCAGTATGCGGTGCAAGCCTTTAATGCCAAGGGTCTGGACTACTTGGTTAAGCCTTTTTCTGAAGCCCGATTTGCGCAGGCCATCGCACGGTTTTTAAGTCAGCACAAGGCAAAAGAATTGCCCGAAGCAGTGGACTATCCAGTTTCCGAAGAACGGAGTAAACGCATCGTGGTTCGGGTAAAAAATGAATTTAAAATCATCCAGACGCAAGAAGTAGCTTTCTTCGAGGCGGAAGACGATTACATTTCCATTCACACCCACGAAGGAAAATTTTTAAAGAAGATGACGATGAAGCAGTTGGAAGAGAGTCTCGATCCAGACAAATTTGCCCGAGTGCACAGATCCTTTTTGGTAAATCTCCAAGAGGTATCGGGACTTGAACCTTACGAAAAGGAATCCTATCTCCTTCGGCTTCGTTCAGGGCAAAAAATACCCGTGAGCAAGTCTGGTTATGCTCGGTTGCGGCAAGTGCTTGGGCTATAAACCCTTTTTTACAAAAATAAAGTCCCGCACATGCGGGACTTTTGCTTAATATTCGTCCTCGTTGAAGAAAAAGTCATCCTTTGTAGGATAGTCAGGCCAAATTTCTTCAATGGTCTCGTAGGGTTCCCCATCGTCTTCCAGCTCTTGTAGGTTTTCCACTACTTCAAGTGGTGCGCCAGAGCGAATGGCATAATCGATCAATTCATCCTTGGTTGCTGGCCAAGGGGCATCTTCAAGGTAGGAGGCTAGTTCAAGTGTCCAGTACATAGTTTTTGTTTTTGGAGGTGTTCCGGATGTTAATTATGCAAGAATAGTAATTTTTTTGATATGTAGGTTGTACTCAATTTCTCGGAGCAAGTTGCTTTAAGACATAGTTCTTTACATCAATCTTTCGCTTGAGGCTTGAAAGCTTTTTTTTCATCATCATTTCGAAATCTGCAGTCTCTACTCTGAAGTTATCCGAATTGTTTTGCATCGTCTCCAATTCCCCCTGATCTCGGTGCAGTAGGTCCTTGAGAATGGATGATTTAATTTGGTTTTGTTCTTCCAGCATTTTGTCCGCAAAGTCAGCATACTTGCTGTGCGCAAGTTTCTCCAAAAAAGCCTTTTCAAAGATAATGTCCATGAAAAACTGGTAGGAGCGTGCAGGCAAATTTGCCTCTTTTGGTTTATGCATCGGAAGCTTTTTCCAATCTTCCTGGATAGTCTTTGCGCGGAGCGTGATCTCCTGGCTGGTAGGCTGGTGGGCCAATTTTTTTAATTCTTCTACCATCCCCTCGATTTTGCGCAGCACTTCACGTGGGGGCATCTCTGGACCCGGGTTGAGTGTACGCTTGTAACGGGAAAATATTCGGTTATTTAATTTTGAAAATTCATCCCAGATGGGTTGCCGCCGTTCAGCAGGAACTTTTCCAGCGGTTTTCCACTCTTTTTGAATTCGCTTACTGATGTCAAATGCCATTTTGGCGTCTGGGAGATCGTGTGCAGAACGTGCTTGCTGCAGCAGCCCTTCGTACACTTTGATGTTCTCTTCCGCCTGCAAGGCGAGTCCATCGTAAAAGTGCTGGCGCTGCTCAAAGAAAAAGTCAACTGCTTGATTGAATTCCTCCTCCATTTCCTCATGAACCTCTTTTTCAACAGGTCCAGTTTTGATCCAGCGCAACTTCAATTCCTTGAATTTCTCGGTGGTGTCTTTCCAGTCCGTACTGGTTTGCATCGCGAGGGCCTCCTGAATCAAACTTTGCTTAATCTCCAGATTTTTGCTTCGGTTGCCTTGAATAATTTCACTTAAAAAAGCTTCTTGCTCCTCAAGTTGGGCAATCAATACCTTAAAATCCCCCAAGGCATCACTGGTATACAATGATTCTTTGAGGTGAATCAATTTCATTAAAAAGGAACCCTTGTTCTGATTTTCTTCGATGGCAGCCTTCAAGTGAGCTACCTTTTCTTGGAGTTGGGTAAAACGAGTTTCAAAATAAAGGAGGGTCGATGCCTCGTCTCCTTTCACCTCACCAATCACTCGGTCTGCTCCACCTAAAAATCCCTTTAGAAAGACCTTTCCGTCTTGGATATATCCAAAGGCATGTTGCATGGTGCTAGTCTAGGTTATAGGTGGTGAAACTCAATTTTATGCAAAATAATCATTTAGCCCTCACTTATCCTAAGAAAGGTATATTTTTGCCTTTTACAATTGTTTCTTACAGATCAAACTAGTTTACTGGCATGAGCGCAGAAAAAATCATCTTTTCCATGGCAGGGGTTTCCAAAATCTACCCCCCTCAAAAGAAAGTACTCAAAGATATTTACCTCTCCTTTTTTTATGGAGCCAAGATTGGCGTATTGGGTCTTAATGGCTCAGGAAAGTCCTCCGTACTACGAATCATCGCGGGTTTGGATAAGGAATTCTTAGGTGAGGTGGTCTGGTCCCCAGGCTACACGGTAGGAATGCTAGAGCAGGAACCCAAGTTAGATCCCACCAAGACCGTCAAAGAAGTGGTGGAGGAAGCGGTAGCTAGTACCGTTGCCTTGATCAAGGAATTTGAGGAGATCAATGAGAAATTCATGGATCCGGCCCTCATGGACGATCCAGATGCAATGGACAAGCTGATTACCCGTCAAGGGGAAGTGCAGGAGAAATTGGATGCAGTAAATGCCTGGGAGCTCGACGTGATGCTCGATAAGGCCATGGATGCCTTGCGCCTTCCGCAAGCTGAAGCCAACGTGGCCAACCTTTCGGGGGGTGAAAAAAGACGCGTGGCGCTTTGCCGGTTGCTTTTGCAAGAGCCAGATGTGCTCTTGCTCGATGAGCCAACCAACCACCTGGATGCAGAGTCGGTACATTGGTTGGAGCAGCACTTGCAAAATTATAAGGGAACAGTCATTGCAGTTACCCACGACCGTTACTTCTTGGACAATGTGGCCGGCTGGATCCTCGAACTAGATCGCGGCGAGGGGATTCCTTGGAAAGGGAACTATTCTTCTTGGCTCGATCAAAAGCAAAACAGACTCAAGCAGGAAGAGAAAACCGAATCCAAGCGTCAGAAGACGTTGGAACGAGAATTGGAGTGGATCCGCATGTCGCCTAAGGCAAGGCAGTCCAAGGGCAAGGCCCGTTTGAATGCCTACGATAAGTTAATCGGAGAGGAGTCCAAGGACAAGGAAGCCAAATTGGAATTGTTTATTCCACCAGGACCTCGTTTGGGTGCCAAGGTGATTGAAGTCAACAACGTATCCAAAGCTTATGGGGACAAGTTACTTTTTGAAAATCTCAGTTTCTCCTTGCCACAAGGAGGCATTGTGGGCATCATTGGTCCTAACGGTGCGGGTAAGTCCACCCTCTTCAAATTGATTACCGGCCAGGAAATGGCAGATTCGGGCAATTTTGAGGTGGGTGAAACCGTCAAGCTGGCCTATGTCGACCAGGAGCATGATGCACTCGATCCTAACAAGACCGTCTACCAATTGATCTCCGATGGCAATGAATTGATGAAGCTGGGCAACAAGGAAGTCAATGCCAGGGCCTACGTCTCCAAGTTCAACTTTGCAGGTTCGGATCAAGAGAAAAAAGTAGGGGTACTTTCCGGTGGGGAGCGCAACCGCGTGCACTTGGCGATTACACTCAAGGAAGGCGGCAACTTGCTGCTTCTCGATGAGCCTACCAACGACTTGGATATCAACACACTTCGGGCTTTGGAAGAAGCCTTGGAAAATTTTGGAGGCTGTGCTGTGGTGATTTCCCACGACCGTTGGTTCCTTGATCGTATTTGTACGCACATCTTGGCCTTTGAAGGCGATTCGCAGGTAGTCTGGTTTGAGGGCAACTTTTCCGACTACGAAGAAAACAAAAAGAAGCGCCTCGGCGACGTGCTACCCAAGCGCATTCGCTACAAGAATTTGAAGTAAACCTTTGAGGTCTTTTTCAGACCTCGAAGGTTTAAATTCATTAAACCGTCGAGGTTTTTAATAAACCTCAACGGTTCTCCCACACCTTTGCGGTCTTTTTCAGACCTCGAAGGTTTTAACTATTCCAGACCTCGAAGGTGTAGCTTATTCTCTCCTTCGTTTAGGTCCTAATTCTTCTACTTTCGCGTGTTTTGCAACAAAAAATGAGTAGCATTCGATTTTTGGGACTTCCTATTCTTCTATTCTGCATACTCCTTACCCTTTCTGCCTGCCAGGAATTCATCCACAATAGCTTTGATACCTTTACCGGAAAGATCGTGGATGTGGAGGGTAAACCAGTAGCTGATTTGGAGCTTATCCTTACCCAAGATCTTGATTTTGGGGTGGCGCAAGCTCCGGTAGCCAAATCCATTATTTATAAAGTAAAAACAACCAATCGTGGTGAGTTTCGCGTGGTTGTGCCTGCCCGAACGGATATCTCATTCAACACGGAGTATTTTTTGCTGCTGTCTGCACCTGCTCAATTTGAATTGGAGGAATCGGGAATGTCTGTTCTTTATCGGTATTATTCATTTTCTACAGCGGATAGAGCTGCTGACGGGGTAATTGATTTGGGTACCTTAAAAATTGTTCGCGAATGATCCGAAGAAGCCTCGTTGTTGTGCTATTGCTGCTTTGGACCAGCTTTCCTGCTTTTTCGCAGGAGATGAAAAAGGAGGGAGGGATACCCAAGGGACAGTTTACCATCGCTCCTGGGGCGGAACTGCTGTACCGCAGCTATGAAAAAGGAAGCTTTTTGGGGGATACCTACACGATGGGACTGGGCTACCGCTTGAAGATGGATTTTGAGTTTTCTGGCTATCCCGGTATTGGCCTTTATTTTGGGACTCAAGGGCCCAGCATTAAGCCCAATCGCTTCTTAGGCGGATTTTTTAAGGAAGTGCGGATGCCTGAAACTGGAATTTACCTCTTCCATCAAGTACCTGTTTTCGAAAATCTTTCCTTGCGGGGCGAACTTGGATATGGGCAATTGCAGGTGATTCATGGCCTGAGTCCCTCCCGGTTTATTCTGGATTACGCTAATTTTTCGGGAGGGCTAGTCGCAAACTATACCGTCGCAAAAGAAGTGCTGGGT
>Ga0114975_10000130_pt1 | contig 54717 bp, 52 predicted proteins | sample S_130626_EF_Meta_FD_87031 | JGI IMG/M metagenome (GOLD analysis project Ga0114975, IMG submission 87031) | Freshwater microbial communities from Lake Simoncouche, Canada to study carbon cycling - S_130626_EF_MetaG | ecosystem: Environmental > Aquatic > Freshwater > Lake | place: Lake...
AAAAATTGTAAAAAATGAAAGTTGTATGCTCATACAACTTGAGGCTTTTTGCAATTTTTAGCCAAAAAGATGAAGTTAGTTTGGATTATAAATACCAAATCTAGAAATAGTTTATTTGGTATATATCCCGTAGCATATAATTCTCCATGCCCTCATCAAATATCGGATACCCAGTACTAACATTCTGCCAATCTGATAAATCTATCTCATCTTTTTGCCATAAAATTCAGTAAACTGATTTCTAAATGGTTTATTTGTGACATTTGGAAAATGGTAATTCAGATAATATAAAAATTCTCTCCAACCTGCTTCGGTTAAAAATTTGGTAGAGTTTTCAAGATCATTTTTGCTGAATTCATATTGGTTCAAGCGATGCCAGCTTTGTATTGGGCCAATTTCTTCAAAATGTAATTAGGTGAAAGATGCGAGGTGGAATCTTGAATTGGAAAGTCTTGTCCTAAAGAATAATTTTTAATATTTTTTGAGCTCAGGAGATTTATAAAGAGGTTGGTTGGGACGGAAGGATTCGAACCTACGCATGACGGGATCAAAACCCGTTGCCTTACCACTTGGCTACGTCCCAATAAAACTTGATTGCTTTTTTGCTGATGAAATCTTGTCTGAAGGCTAAAAAGGAGCGCGGATTTTTAAAGGCGTTTTTCGCTTAAGTCAACGAATTTCCTTTAATTATACAAAATCAATTTGAATGCAGACTACAAGATCTGCCCTGAAGAAATCTAATTGACAGGCAGGTAATCTAAAATTAGATTTTGCCGACCAAATTTCCTATCAATAAATTCCATTCTTTATGAGTCAGTTAGAAGAAATCATGGCCTTGTCCGAGCAAATTACTAAAAGCTCAGATCAATTGGTTAATAAAATTACTGAAATTGCCAATATTTCTGCTCATGGCGGCGGCGTTGATCCATTTATTTTTGGCTTAACAATTTTCGTTTTAGCTTGTTTCGTTGGTTATTTTGTGGTTTGGAAAGTTACTCCGGCCTTACATACTCCGTTGATGGCTGTGACTAATGCAATTTCTGGCGTGATAGTTGTCGGTGCGATCATGGCTCTTGGTTCGGCTAAAGGTTTTACGCCAATTGCTTTTGTTAGCTTTATCGCAATCGTCATCGCTTCCATCAATATTTTTGGTGGCTTCTTAGTTACTTGGCGCATGTTGCAGATGTTTAAGAAATAAGCTTCCGGCTTTAAATCCTTTAAAAATTATGAATAAAATTTTCAGTTCTTTCTGCCCGAAAAGCCTTTGCCAAAAATATTCTTGGCTAAAAATTTTCACAATTTTTGCCTCTCTTTCTTTGGTGTTGCGAGCAATATTTTTTATTTGGGAAAATAAGGAAATTTCTTTTTCGGCAATTTTACTGATCAAAACCTTAGCTTTAGGATTATTCTTCGATTTCCTCGCTTTATCTTACATAGCATTCATTCCACTGCTTTATTACGCAGTGATTCCAAGCAAATTTTTTAATCACAAAAAACATCAAACGGCCAATAAAGTTTTTTATTTTCTGTTTTTATTCGCGATTATTTTTTCTTGTTTTTCGGAAGTGGTTTTTTGGGAAGAATTTCAAACTCGTTTTAATTTCATCGCTGTGGATTACCTAATCTACACAACTGAAGTTATCGCCAATATTTTAGAATCTTATCCGATTGGAAAGTTAGTGCTGGTGATTTTGATTTTGGTTGCAGTAATTTTCTATTATACTCAGAAAAAAATTATCAAACTTAAAAGCGAAAATTATGGGGCCGAGATGAGAAAGGCTCTGATTCTACCTGCCATCACAATTCTTGCATTTTTCACAATTGACAGCTCAAAGCTAACTAAAATTTCTGAAAATAATTATGTTAATGAAATTTCGGCTAACGGAATTTATCAGCTATTTTCAGCCTATCGCAATAATCAAATTGATTATGACGCGCTTTATATTTCTCGCGATTTAAAAGAGTCTATTTCGGCCTTAAGAGCAAATATTTCTAAGCAAGAACCTTATTCAAAATTTTTAAATGAAGATGATATTTCTCGTTTAGTTCCATCTGTAAAAAAAGGTGAAGAGAAAAAATACAATGTGATTTTGGTTTCGATCGAAAGCTTGAGTGCTGAATTTATGGCGGCCTTTGGAAATCAGGAAAATATCACGCCTAATCTGGATAAATTTGCGAAAGAAGGTTTATTTTTTACTAACCTTAAATCGACAGGAACAAGAACAGTGCGCGGCCTTGAAGCTCTTTCACTTTCAGTTCCACCAACTCCAGGAAACTCAATTGTCAGAAGGCCGCATAATGAAGGTCTTTTCAACATTTCTAGCCCGCTAAAAGATCGCGGTTATGAAACAAAATTCCTTTATGGTGGCGACGGATATTTTGATAATATGAATTATTTTTTCGAAAATAATGGTTTTCAAATTGTTGATCGCGGCAAATTTTCTAAAGAAGAAATTTCTTTCACCAACGCTTGGGGCGTTGCTGATGAAGACTTATTTGATAAGGCGATTAAAGAAGCTGATTCATCTTTCGCAGCAAATAAGCCTTTCATGAATTTTATCATGACAACTTCTAATCATCGTCCATTCACTTATCCGTCTGGTGCAATTGATATTGAACCAAAAACTGGTCGCAATGGCGCGGTGAAATATACTGATTATGCAATTGGTAAATTGATTGAAAAATCGAAAGACAAAAAATGGTTTAAAAACACTATTTTTATTTTTGTTGCAGATCACTGTGCGGGAAGTGCAGGTAACACAGACTTACCTTTGTGGCGTTATCAAATTCCAGCAATTTTCTATGCGCCAAGCATTATTAAACCGCGAGTTTTTAACAAAAATGTTAGCCAAATTGACATCGCACCAACTTTGATGGGAATGTTGAACTTGTCTTACAAATCAAAATTTTTCGGCACTGATGTTTTAAGTAATGAAAAAACCATCGACAACCATTCTTTCGTTAGCACTTACACTGATGTGGGCTATTTCAAAAATGATAAACTTTATTTATTGAAGCCGAAAAAAACTAAAAAAGTTTTTGATGTGAAAATTGAAAAATATGGTTGGGAAGGTTCAAAAGAAGTGGTGACTGAAAATTATGATGAGAAAGAATTAAACAATGCGATCAGCTATTATCAAGGCGCAAGCTACTTTTTTAGAAATGATAAACTTAAGAATTTTACAAAAGCTCAATAAAATCGATCTATTAATTTTGATCGATTTAATTTTGATGGCTCTTTCTTTGTGCCTGATAAATTACAGCAATATTGATTTGGTGATCCAAGATTATTTTTTTGATTTTACTCAAAAATCTTGGATTGTTGACAAGGATGAGATGATAAAAAAATTCATTTTTTATCAATTCCCTAAAATCTTGCTAGGCCTTACTATCATTACTTTGGCCGTATTTTCATTTCTTGGATTCAAAAAAAAATCTCCCTTCTTTACTAAAAATCGTCACCGATTTTTTCTGATCTTTTTAGGTCTTTGCCTAATTCCTCTGATTGCTGGAAATATCAAAAAATTTACTAATGTTTATTGCCCAAACCAGCTTGAATATTATGGTGGTGGAAAACCTTATGTGAAAATATTTGATCATTATCCAAGCGGATTTTATCAAGAAAAAAAAGGAAAATGTTTTCCAGCGGGTCACGCAGTTACAGGATTTTCTTTGCTGATTTTATTTTTTGCTTTGGCCAAAAAAACTCACAGAATTTATGGGCTTTGTGCTGGATTGGCTTTAGGGTTCATTATGGGAATTTATCAAATGGCCAAAGGCGTGCATTTTTTTGGTGATACTTTGATTTCAATGTTGGTATGCTTTCTTCTCGCTGCTTTAATTGCTCGTATCTATGAGTGTAAATTTCTGGTGAAGAATGGCGATTTAGAAAATTAACGAAAGGTGAAAACAAAATGCTAAATAACAAAATAACTAAAAAAATTACTTTAGGGCCTCTTCCAGCTTCTACAAAAGCCTTCGTGCAAAGCCCGAGATTTGAAGATGTAAAAGTTGCTATGCGCAGCATTAAATTATCAGAAAAATCTGAGAATAAATCTTTCACAGTTTATGACGCTTCTGGTCCTTTTACCGATCCAAATTATATAGATAAAATTGATTTGAATAAAGGCTTGCCGCGTCTTCGCGAAAAATGGATTTTAGAACGCGGTGATGTTGAAGCTTATGAGGGCAGAGTTGTGAAGCCTGAAGATAACGGTGTGACTGGTTCAAACAAACCTTCAGCTCCAGAATTTGACTTATCAAATTTCAAGCCACTTCGCGCTAAAGATGGCGCGAAACCAACGCAAATGGCCTACGCGCGTGCTGGCATCATTACCAAAGAAATGGAATATGTGGCGGTTCGAGAAAATATTGGCCGTGAAAAAATGGCCAGTGAAATGAAAGCCAAAGGAGTGGACGGAAAATATCGCGGCGAAACATTTGGTGCAAAAATTCCTGCTTACATTACTGCTGAATTTGTAAGAGATGAAATCGCATGTGGTCGCGCTATCATTCCAAATAACATCAATCACCCTGAATCTGAACCGATGATTATCGGTAGAAATTTCTTGGTAAAAATTAACGCTAATATCGGAAATTCTGCGATATTTTCTGGTGTGGAAGATGAAGTTGAAAAAATGATTTGGGCCACAAGATGGGGCGGCGACACTTTGATGGATTTATCAACTGGTCGCAATATTCACAATATTCGCGAATGGATTATTCGTAACTGTCCAGTTCCAGTAGGCACAGTTCCAATCTATCAAGCTTTGGAAAAAGTTGGTGGTGTGGCTGAAGATTTAACTTGGGAAATTTTCCGCGATACTTTGATTGAGCAATGTGAACAAGGTGTCGATTATTTTACAATTCACGCTGGTGTGCGTTTACGATATGTGCCGATGACTGCCAATCGCATGACTGGAATTGTTAGTCGCGGTGGATCAATCATGGCGAAATGGTGTTTGTCGCATCACAAAGAAAATTTCCTTTATACTCATTTCGAAGATATTTGCCAAATTTTGAATAAATATGATGTGAGCTTTTCTTTAGGCGATGGCTTGCGTCCTGGCTCAATTGCTGATGCTAATGATGAAGCGCAATTTTCTGAATTAGAAACACTTGGTGAACTTACTCAAATTGCTTGGAAATATGATTGCCAAGTTATGGTTGAAGGACCTGGACATGTGCCGATGCATATGATTAAAGAGAATATGGAAAAGCAGCTCGATCTTTGCAAAGAAGCGCCATTTTACACATTAGGGCCCTTAACAACTGACATTGCTCCGGGTTACGATCACATCACTTCAGCAATTGGTGCGGCGATGATTGGTTGGTTCGGAACTGCGATGCTTTGCTATGTTACACCAAAAGAACATTTAGGATTGCCAAATAAAGAAGATGTGAGAGTTGGGGTTGTAACCTACAAACTTGCAGCTCACGCCGCAGATTTGGCTAAAGGAAATGCCACAGCAAAAGCTCATGATGATGAATTGTCAAAAGCGCGCTTTGAATTCAGATGGGAAGATCAATTCAATCTTTCTCTTGATCCTGAAACTGCTAAATCTTATCACGATGAAACCTTGCCAGCGGACGGCGCCAAATTAGCGCATTTCTGTTCAATGTGTGGTCCGAAATTTTGCTCAATGAAAATTACGCAAGATGTTCGCGATTATGCTAAAGCTCAAGAAGAAGCCAAGCAAGGCATGGATAATATGAGCGAAAAATTTAAAGAAATGGGATCTCAAGTTTATTTGAAATCTGAATAGTTTTAATTCTTCCAACAACTTCTGACAAAACTATTTTAAGCTAGAATGACATTGCCAAAAGAATTGAAGAGATGTCAAAAGCTGAAGATGAAAGGCTATCTTTAGAGAAGAAAAAAATAGAGGAGTTGAATGGAGAGATTTTAGAGAAATTCGTTTCAGTTCAAAATAATCGCAATAGTAACAGAAAGAAGTCTGAAGAATGGCGCATTTTTAATGAAAATTTTATTAAAGAAAATGCATATTATCTAAAGAAGCTAATTCTGAAAATCGATGCGAATAATTTGCTAAAAAAACCAATTTCGAACTTAGAAATCTTGATATTTATAACTTCTCTTTTGCGGGCTGCAAATTTAAATCGGACATGTTGTTTCGATATGAGAATTCTATAATTCACTCTCTCGACCTAAGTAACTCAATATTTAGCGGAGTTACAAAATTCATTCCTTACTCGCATAACAGACATAAAAAACCGATTTACGAAATCAAAGTAAATTACTCGATTTTCAGAGAAACTGCGATTTTTGAAATTGATTTTGCTGAGTGTCCTGATTTTTCAAAATGCTATTTTATTGAAAGATTTTTCATTAAAGAAACTTGGTCCAAGATTACAGATAGAGAAATAGGCGCTTGGGAAAGGGAGAAGTTTCTTTTCTTGAAGGGATATTTTCCTAATATGAAAAATCACTTTAAAGAAAATCTATATTTTAGCTATGAGATGAGAGCCAGAGAAAAGGTTCTGGAGCGCGAGATGTATTGTAAATATAGTGTCAAATATCTGAGAAGATTGGTCTATCTTATTGCCAAGATGTCTAATAAAAAAATTCGTAAATTCTTTGTTTATAGATATAGCTTTTTTAGCAAAGAATTCTGCGAACTTTTCTTATTTAACCCCAATAACGCTTAAGCAACACCCAGCCGATTCAAGCAAATCCTAGGTTTGCTAGGGTTTAGCATATAAGCAAGTAGTGCTGATAAAACATTAGTAAAGTAATTGATTTTTGATCGATATTTTGTGTGAACAAGATGCCTAAAATCTTTTAATTGTCCAAAAACAGTTTCAATAATTCCGCGTTTTTTTAGCAGAAATTTATTCGCTTCAGAAATTGGTTTTGGCTTCATGTTTTGTCTGACTTTAGTGATGAGATGAAGTCCGTGTTTTAATAGCTCTGCGGCTGTTTTGGCTGATAAATATCCTTTGTCACCAAACAAAAATCCACTTAGTTTTTTAGCTAATTTTGCTGTCATATTTTGGTCAGAAATATTTCCTTTTGTAATCGCAAAAGAAACGATTTCTCCCAAATTATTTGTGATTAAATGAAGCTTAAATCCATAAAACCAACCACAACTTGAAACTCCTCTTGCAGCCAATCCTTTAAAGGTTTTGTGGCGGTATATTCTCTGATTTTTACACACCTCTAAAAAAGTGGAATCGATGTAATAAACATCAGTTCTTTGCGAGGTTTTTTCGGTTAAAAATCTCAAAAAAAGATTCATCCAAATAAATGATTTCTTCTGCAAAATTACAAATCTTTCATAGCAAGGAATTTTTGGAAAATGACTTAGTAAATCTGGCTTACAAGAAAGATAGAAATGCTTGAAACACTTGAATCCAGACAGGTTAAACAAAATTAGAATTGTGATAATTTCCGACTCGGATAAACAGTCTTTTCTAAAGCGTAATTTCTTACCATCACCAATCAATTTTTTACGGAATTCTGGCAAAATATTCTTGCAAAAATCATCCACTAAACAAAAGATCGGCGTTAATTGCATTCCAGTCATTTGAACCTCCAAAGGTTTTTGAAGTTAGAATCCAACAAACCTCTTAGAAGTTTGAATGTATTGAATGCAAGAGGTTTTTGCTTAAGCGTTATTGGGGTTATTTTTATTATTCTTGGGGATTAGAAATAGATTTAAGATTAAGAGCTAGATAGATCATCTTTGTAGTCAACTCCTTGTCATTACAGCGTAGGCGGGAATCCACTGCGATTTTGGAACTTAAAGGAAACTTACTTCTAGATTCAGGCCTATGCGGTAATGACAGCGAGGGGAGAAATTTACTGACGGATTTTATTCAAAAGTATAGCTGCTTCCAACTTAGTTTTTTCTGCAGCCTTGCGAGCCAAACTTATAGCAGCTTCCAGACTCACTTCATCACTTGCTACAGTTTCAAAAACTTCACTTCCATCATAATCTAAAATCATAGTTCTTAGATTGATCAAGCCATTTTCAATATAGGCGTAAACCGCAACTGGTGTGCTGCAAGATGCTTGTAATTCTTGTAGAAAAACTCTTTCACTCATCAAACAAATTCTCGCTTTTTCGTCATCAATTTTTCTGACAATTTCAGAAATTTTATCATCATTTTTTCTAGTTTGTAAAATCAAAGCACCTTGTCCGCCAGCTGGCAGCATTTCATCTTTTGAAATTATTTCTTTGATAAAACTTTCTCGTCCAATTCTTTCTAGGCCACATACCGCAAGAATTGATGCGTCAACTTCATCACGACCCATTTTATCTAGACGCGTATCAACATTACCGCGAAAATTAACGATTTTTAAATCTGGGCGCAAACGCAGTAAAATAGCTTTTCTGCGAGCTGAAGAAGTGCCAACCACAGAGCCTTGAGGCAGTTGTTTCAGAGAATCAAATTTCTTAGAAATTAAACAATCTTGCGCACTAAGTCTTTTAGTGAAGGCGGAAATCTGTGTTTCGTCATGAAGAAATGGTGGAACATCTTTTGCAGAATGAACGGCAATATCGATTTTATTTTGAACTAAAGCTTCTTCTAATTCTTTGATGAAAAGGCCTTTGCCGCCAATGTCAGCTAAGTTACGATCTTGAATTTTGTCGCCAGAAGTTGCGATTGGAACAATTTCTATTCGGTCTTGCGAGATTTTATTTTGAGCGATTAGGAGGTTTTTTACTTCCAAAGATTGAGCCGTTGCAAGCTTACTTGCTCTAGTGCCAATTCTAATTTTTGAGGAAGTTACAGACATCTATAATGAGGATCCTTGTATAAATGGCGACCTTGAAGGCCGCCACAGATGCGAAATGACTCGCGAAATTTCAGTGAATTAGGTCAGTGAACTAACCTTGTCTAGCTTTGAAACGAGGATTGGTTTTGTTGATCACATAAAGGCGACCTTTTCTGCGTACGATTTTGCAATCTTTGTGTCTTTTTTTAGCAGATTTTAGTGAGTTGTAAATTTTCATCTGATCTCCAGTCGAGTAAAAGTGTTTGAGTAAAAAGTCTCCCAAGCCTTGATTTCAAAGGCATTGCTTAAGGGGAAACTATCGTTAAGTTTATCTTTAAAATGCTTGAGGTTTTTTAGGACTTCTAAGAAGGCCGCGCATGTTATGGATGCGATATTATTTGTCAACTATCCCATTTTTACTTTGGCCTTTTTTCATTTGGAACACAGCGATAAATTTAAGAAATTTGTTTTAAGAATTTTTGACATCATTAATCATAATTTCAACTTTGGTAGTTTTGCCTTCTTCATTTTCGCTGGGAATTAAATTTATGACTATTTGTTTAACTTTATTTGGTTCGGCAAGAGCAAGCTGGTGAAGATTATTTTCAATTTTATCCACCAAAGAATCATGAGCATTATCGGCAATTTTTTGCAGCAATTGTAACGACCTTTTGACAATCTTTAAAATATCAGCTTCTGCGTCACCTTCGTTAATTGTAAGTTCAATCACTTCGGCCTGATTTAAATCGATCATATTAGTGATGAAATCAGTTAATTCATCAGATGAATCAATGATATCAGAGCTTAAACAGAAATTTATTTTAAGTTTTTTAATCTCATTTTTTTCATGCAAATTTCCACTTTCTTCTAAAGATTTTATTTGTTTTTCCAGATCTTTTTTAATGCTTTTGGCGCAGTTTTTAATCTTAGAAACAAAGACTTTCACTTCGCTTGCTGACTGTAATAAAAACTCAGTTTTAGCTTCGCTAGTTTGTTCAACAATGCGTTTTAATGATAGGATCCTTTGTCTTTGTTCGCGCTCTCTTTTATAGATGAAAATTAGTAAAAAGGATGCGGTTAAAAATAGTAAAAATATCTCAATTGATCTAGAAATTAAAGCCTGCCAAAGCGCGTTATTAATAGCTTTGTGATCATATTGTAAAACTAAAAAATAAGGAAAGTTATTTACTTTTTTTGCTAAAAATCCGTGAGAATTTCTAACCAAACTAATATTGCTGATAACATTTTCTGGTCCAGATTTTATTTGCTCTAACATTGACTTGATTGTCAGATTTTCTGGCGCATTTTTATCTTCAGAAGATCCAAAAGAATGGCTATTGGCGTGCAAAATTTCTTTGCCTTGAAAGGTCAATAATTCAAATCCGATATTATTATCTTGAATGGCTTTGTGAAGAGAGCGCGCCAAAGAATTAATTTCAAAACCGATAGTTGTGGTACCAATATATTTGCCGTTTTTATCAACGGCACCAACACCTCCGGGTATCATCCATTTTTTGCTGGTAGATCCGAAAACAGGAGCGCCTAAATGGAATTTTTTTGGTTCAGATTTTGTCAGCGGAATGTAATCTCTTAGGGATAAATCGAAGGGCTGTTTTAAAATGCCATACTCCGCATCTACAGTTATGAAGCCTTGAGAATTAACCCAAGAGAAAATTGTCCAAGAAAAAGTATCAACCAGCTCGGGGCTGGTTTTAAATTTCTTGAGAATTTCATTGATGTGATTTTTGTCTTGAGGCTTTTCTAAGATTTGTAAATTGATGCCATTGATGAGAGCAAATGTATGCTCAACTCTCTCAATTAATTCTCGCTCAACTCTTGTAGATTCTGTTTCTAGGGCTATTTTGATTTTATATTTCTCAATCTTAACTAGATAAAGAAAAAACCAAATTAACAAAGCAGCAACTGAAATCGCGATGGTAAAAAAAATTACTAGTTTTTCGTCAAAGAAATTTTTTATTTTATCTGATTTTAGAAGATTCATTTTTTTTGTTTTAACTATCGGTCAACTTCTCCAAATACAATATCTTGAGTTGAAATTATAGTCACAACATCGGCAAGCATATGGCCTTTAACCATGAAATCTAAAGCTTGCAAGTGAGCAAAACCCGGAGCGCGAACGCGACATCTGTGAGGTTTATTGCCACCAGTAGAAATTATGTAAACACCAAATTCACCTTTTGGAGCTTCAACCGCAGCGTATGCTTCGCCGGCAGGAACATGATAACCTTCAGTGAAAAGTTTGAAATGATTAATCAATGCTTCCATTGAATGTTTCATTTCACCTCTTTTTGGCGGAGCAATTTTGCGGTCAGAAGTCATGATTGGGCCTTGTGGCATTTTAGCCAAACATTGTTTGATGATTTTGATCGATTCACGCATTTCAGCAACGCGGATTAAGTAACGATCATAAGAGTCACCATTTTTGCCAATCGGAATGTCGAAATCTAATTCTGCGTAAACTTCATAAGGTTGAGATTTGCGTAAATCCCAAGCAAGGCCAGAACCACGAATCATTGGGCCTGAAAAGCCCCAAGCCAAAGCCTCATCTTTTGTAACAACTCCAATATCAACCATGCGTTGTTTGAAAATGCGGTTGTCGGTTAAAAGATTTTCTAAATCATCAACATATTTAATATAGCCATTAGCAAATTCTGTGATTTCTTCAATCAAACCTTTTGGTAAATCTTGGTGAACTCCACCTGGGCGAATGTAGGCTGAATGCATTCTTGAGCCGGAAACTTTTTCATAAAATCCCATCAATTTTTCGCGCTCTTCAAACATCCATAAAAGTGGAGTCATTGCGCCGACATCTAAGGCCTGAGTTGTAACTGCCATGATGTGATTTAGAATGCGAGTAATTTCTGAAAATAAAACGCGAATATATTGTGCGCGCAAAGGAACTTCGCAGCCTAAAAGCTTTTCAACTGTCAAAGCGTAAGCATGTTCTTGGCACATTGGCGAAACATAGTCTAAGCGATCGAAATAAGGTATAGCTTGAGTGTAAGTTTTATATTCGATTAATTTTTCAGTGCCGCGATGTAATAAGCCGATATGTGGATCGGCACGAGTTATAACTTCGCCATCCATTTCTAAGATCAAACGCAATACGCCATGCGCCGCAGGATGTTGAGGACCAAAGTTAATGGTCATGTTTTTAAGATCGACTTGAGAGCTCATTTTAACTTAATCGAGATTGTTTTTAAATATGAAGGGCGGGCTTTTTAAAGCTTTATGTCAAAAAAACAAATTAAATTTTCTGAACCAAAAAATTATCCGCCGTAATTTTACTCATGCTACCAAGAATCAACGGCAACATATTTTTAGAGTGTCCTAAGCATTTTGTTGTTTCTTCAAAAAGAGGAATTTTTAAATCATTTTCATGCATTTTTTCAGCAAATTTTTGAATGGCTAATTTGATATTTTTCGCCTTTGGAGTTCCATATGGATTGGCTTCCAAGAAATTTCCGAGCAATATTGCTTGTGGATATTTTTTACTTTCAGACATCACGGTAACGATCTGATTGAAATAGCGTTCTAGCCTTTCGCCATCTTCGCCCTCATCTTCCAAAAAGAGAATTTTATTTTGCCAATCGATTTGGTTTTTAGTGCCGAAATGTCCAGATAAAACGCTGATGCATCCGCCAACAATTTCCGCTTCAATTGCTTCGTCTGAAAATTTAATCAATGGATCGAGCTGATATTTTAACTCGGTTACTTTGCCAAAAAGCAAATCTTTAAGTGCTTTTTCTGATTTTGCAGAAACCTTTTTCAAAGCAAATTGCGCAAGAACTGGCGCGCAAATTACTGGCCAATTCCATTTTTGTTTTAGAAAAGTTGTTATCGAAACAATATCGCTAAATCCGATAAAAATTTTTGATTTTTTAGGTTTGTCTAAATCTTGTAAAAATGGCAAAATATCGGCGCTACCATAGCCGCCGCGAGCGCACCAAACTAGTTTTGATTCTGAACTTTCTAGTGCATATTTAATTTGCAAAAATCTTTCCCAATCTTGAAAAGATGGAAATCCGTGAGTTGTGGGTTTTTTTAAACTAAGCTGTTCTTCCAAGAGAATTCTAGGTTTGAGGCCAATTTTTCTAACAAAATTTTTGATCAATTCAATTTCTTCTAAAGTGCAAGCGGTGGCGGGAGAAATAATATCTACAACATCACCACGCTTTAAAGCCTTGAAATTCATAAGTTGGTACGATTTTTAATTTACAGTAAGAAAATGAATAGTATTTTGAAGTTACTAACCAAAAAAAAGAAATTCCAATTAAAGTTTGTAAAAAATCTTAAAAACTCCGAAAGAAAATTTATGGAAAAAGTTATAATATTTGACACGACCTTACGCGACGGCGAACAAGCTCCGGGTGCGACGATGAATTTAGAAGAAAAATTACTGATCGCTAAAACTCTCGAAAAAATGGGTGTTGATGTTATTGAAGCTGGATTTCCCGCTGCTTCAAATGGCGATTTTGAAGCGGTGAATAGAATTGCCAAAGCTATAAAAAATTCTGTGGTTTGTGGTTTAGCGAGAGCCAAAAAATCGGATATTGAAAGAACTGCTGAAGCGTTGAAGCCTGCGGCAAAACCACGAATTCACACATTTCTAGCTACTTCACCAATTCACATGCAATTCAAATTGAAGATGGATGAGGCGCAAGTTTTAAGTGCGATTACCGAAAGTGTTTCTTTGGCGCGTAGCTTTGTGCCTGAAGTTGATTGGTCTCCTGAAGATGCGACGCGCTCTAATCGCGATTTTTTATTCAAAGCAATTGAAACTGCGATTAAAGCTGGTGCTAACACTATCAATATTCCAGACACTGTTGGCTACACAACTCCTGAAGAATATTTCGATTTAATTTCGGCCATCAAGAATAATGTTTCTAACATTGATAAGGCGATAATTTCATCTCATTGTCACAATGATTTGGGAATGGCTGTTGCCAATTCTCTAGCGGCAATGCGCGCGGGCGCCAGACAAATTGAATGCACAATTAATGGTATTGGCGAAAGAGCGGGTAATGCGGCTTTGGAAGAAATTGTGATGGCGATTAAAACTCGCGGTGAATTTTATGGTGTTGAGACCAATATCGACACCACAATGATCACGCGTATTTCAAAATTGGTTTCCAGCATAACAAGTTTTCCTGTGCAATATAACAAAGCGATTGTAGGTGCTAACGCTTTTGCTCATGAAAGTGGAATTCATCAAGATGGATATTTGAAAAACCGCGAGACTTATGAAATTATGACTCCGCAATCAGTTGGTTTGGAAAAATCTTCTCTTGTTTTAGGAAAGCTTTCTGGCCGCGCCGCTTTCAAAGATCGCTTAAAAGAAATTGGTTATGATTTAAATGAAGAAACTTTGGTGGAAGCTTTTAAGAAATTTAAAGATTTGGCGGATAAGAAAAAAGAGATTGCTGATGAAGATATTATCGCTTTGGTTGATGATTCAATTACCAATAAACAATCTCGTTACCAACTTACAGATTTAAGCGTAAAATGTGGCACTTTTAACAATGCCGAAATTGCTCTTAAAATAAAAATTGACAATGAGGAGCGTGCCACTAATTTCTCGTCGAAAGACGGTCCGGTAGACGCAATTTTCAGTGCTATCAAAGCTTTAATTTCTCACAATGCTACACTCGAATTATATCAAGTTCATGCAGTAACAGAAGGAACGGATGCTCAAGCAACTGCAACTGTCAGATTAAAGCAAAATAATAGAACTTTTAGTGCCAATGGCTCAAATACCGATGTGCTGGTTGCCTCGGCTTTGGCTTATATAAACTGTTTGGATAAAATAAACCAATAACAATTTCCTTTTGGAGTCGCGCTTATGTTTTCAAAGTTTTTCTCATTCTCATCAAAAGATATAGCCATAGATCTAGGTACTGCAAACACGCTAGTTTATGTTCATAATCAAGGTGTGGTTTTGAATGAGCCATCTGTGGTTGCTCTTATTAGTGAAAATGGAAAATCAATCCCATGTGCTTTCGGTGCTACTGCTAAAATGATGTTGGGAAGAACTCCTGCTAAAATTGAAGCGATCCGACCTTTGAAAGACGGAGTTATTGCTGACTTCAAAATTGCCGCTGAAATGATCAAACATTTTATCCGCGAAGTTAACCAAACCAGAAGTTGGTTAGGTCCATTGGTTATTATTTGTGTGCCCTCAGGCTCAACTCCAGTTGAAAGAAGAGCTATTCAAGATGCCGCAGAAGGTGCGGGCGCTAATGAAGTTTATTTGATTGAAGAACCAATGGCTGCGGCAATTGGCGCTAATCTTCCTGTTACTGAACCTACAGGCTCAATGATTGTTGATATTGGCGGTGGTACAACTGAAGTTGGTATTCTTTCTCTTGGCGGTATCGTTTATTCAAGATCTGTAAGAGTTGGTGGTGATAAAATGGATGATGCAATTATTTCTTACATCAGAAGATATCACAATTTATTGATCGGCGAATCTACTGCTGAACGCATTAAAAAAACAATCGGTGCAGCTTGCGCCCCTTCTGAAGGAGACGGTGCAACAATTGAAGTTAAAGGTCGCGATCTTTCTAGTGGTATTCCAAAAGAAATGATTTTAACAGAAAGACAGATTGCTGAAAGTTTGGCTGAACCAGTTGAGCAAATTATTGAAGCAGTAAAAGTTGCTTTAGAATGCACTCCTCCAGAACTTTCTTCTGACATTGTTGAAAAAGGAATTGTGTTAAGTGGTGGTGGTGCGTTACTAAAAAATCTTGATCATGTGATCAGACAAGCAACTGGCCTTCCAGTTTTTGTTGCTGAAGATCCACTTCTTTGCGTAGTCAACGGTTGCGGTAAAGTGCTGGAAAATATCAAAATGTTCCGCGCTACTTTATTCAGACAAGATTAACTTTTTTAGGCTAACTTCAAGATGAAGCATTATTTGCAGTTCAGACAGTCTAGCCCAAACTATAGCCTTCAGCATAATTTCAACTCGGTTTTTAAAAGAATTGAGCTTGGGGTTTTTTGCTTCTTATGCGTAATTCTTCTGATTACTTCCAAATTAAATAAAGATTTTACTAAAAAAATCTCCATGAATTTCGTTGGAATTTCTCTTCCAATAGTCAAATTTTCCGCCTTTCCTTTCAATCTAGCAATCAATCTTCTCAATGATTTTCAAGATTTAGTTGATGCTAAAAAAGAAAATGAAGATTTGAAAAAAGAGAATGAAACACTGCGCTCTTTTTATGTTAATTCCCTTAATATTCATCGCGAAAATAAAGAGTTAAAAAACACTCTGCGTTTCATCACATCTAAAAGTACCAAATATATAGTTGCTCATATTACTGGCCGTTCCCATCAATTATTTAATCAGCAATTATTTGTAAATGTTGGCAGAAATAGTGGAGTTAAAGAAGGTTCAATTGTCTCGGGAAATCACGGTGTGATTGGCAGAATATCTGAAGTTGGAGAAGATAGATCAAGTATAATTCTGGCAAATGATGCTAATTCAAGAATTCCAATAATCACATCTAAAGCTAGAGTTAGAGGGATTTTGGCGGGTGACAATAGTAATATTATGGAAATTTTATATCTGCAAAAAAATCACAATATTCAAGAAGGAGATTGGGTTTTCACTTCGGGAGATGGAGATACTTTACCACCTGGATTATTAATTGGTGTGGTTAGAAAAGTTGATAAAGGCTATGCCTCAGTTGAGATGGTAGAAAATGTGAGTAACGCGGATATTGTTACGATTATTGATATTAAGCCTTCTTCACTTCACCCAATTCTTCTTTCTTAATTTCTTTCACCATAAAAGGAATTTGAGAAATTGTAAAAATCAGAGAAATTGGCATCATGCCAAAAACTTTAAATTGCACCCAAAAGTCAGTTGGAAAATTTCTCCAAATCACTTCATTCAAGATGGCTAAAAATATAAAAAAACACGCCCATCTTAAAGATAAAACCAACCAAGCTTGATCAGATAATTTCATCTGCCCACCGAGAACTTTAGATAGCCAAGGCTTCTTGTTAAAATATCCAAAAAGTAAAATTGCTGCAAAAAGTAAGTTGATAATTGTTGGCTTCATTTTGATGAAAATATCATCTTTTAAAATAATGGTTAAGCCGCCAAAAATTCCCAAAATCATTCCAGAAAATAAGGCCATTTTGGCAATTTTTTTGGTAAGAAAATAAGAAATTATTAAAGCCACAAAAGTTGCTATCATCAAATTAATAGTCGCTAAAACCAAAGGTTGCGGGCTTTCTATAAATTTGTAAGAAATGAAAAAAACTGCTAGCGGCAAATAGTCGCAAAGTAATTTAACTAAAGGTTCGTGAGATTTTTCTGTAGAAGTCATGATATTAATAGTTACAATCTGGGGTAGTGGAGGTTTTTATTGGCTTAATTTCATTCAAGGTAATTTTGAATTCCACACCATTTTTATTGGTAATCAGATATTGTTTTAACTTTTCATCATCAGTTTCGAAAGTTTGTGGAATAATCAAAGATCTAACCGTGCCTTTTTGCATGCCGATAATATGTTTTTCAAGCAGCCAATCTTTTTTTTGGCCTAAGATAAATTTTTCAGAACTATTGAAATATAATTGTTTTCCTTTGGTGCCATATAGGCCGTAATCCACGTTTACTTCGTCACTGCAATTGGCCTTCTCTCCTTCTCCCTTATTTAAATCACTAACTTTAATTCCCGTAAAGGTATTTACTTTATTTTCTATAGGCTGGTCCTTCATATTTTTTGCCATATCTCGAGCGGTTCTCACATTAACTGCGATGAACTTACCTTTTTCGGTCATGTCGCCTAAATTCTTTTTAACATTTTCTGCAGATAATCTATTGCCAAGGCTTTCAGGATTTTTTTTATCAGCAAATAAAGCAAAATAAAGCACCGCCGCAACTCCGCAGGATCTGATGATTGGATTTCTTAATAATCTTATTAGAAATTGCATGGCTAAGATATGAATTTAATTAATGACTGAGAAATTGTGCCTTGGCGTAAAATTTCCAATTTTTGGTTGTTAATTTTTACTACAGTTGAGGCTTCTTTTTCTTGAGAAATTCCGCCGTCAATCAATAGATCAAGTTTTGAATTTGAGAAATATTTTTCAACTTCTTTAGCGCTAGCAGCTGGATTTTGCCCAGCCAAGTTAGCGCTAGTAACAGCTAAAACGCCATCAAAATTTGCCATTAAATTTTTGATAAAATTGCGATCCACAATTCTAAATCCCAAAAATTCATTATCTTTATTCAAATCAGGAGAAATTTTTATCTGAATATTGGGCTGTGTTTTTAAAACCAAAGTTAAAGCTCCTGGGAAAAATTCTTGAGCAATTTTTTCCGATAATTCATCAAAAATAAAAATCTTTTTTGCTGTCTCTAAATCTTTCACAAAAATGGCAATTGGCTTTTTAGGGTCGCGATTTTTTAAATCATATAAGCGTTGCACAGCCTTAGAGTTTGAGGCGTCGCAGGCAATTCCATAAACAGTGTCACTGGCGAAAGAAATTAATAAGCCATCTTGCAAAAATTGCTTAGCTAGTGAGACAGCGTCGGAATTATTTTCTGAAATAATTTTCATTATTGTGAATAGTTTTTATAGGCTCGAAAGAAAGACGATGAAATTTACAAATACCAAATTCTTTAATTTTTTCGACATGTAATTTAGTTGGATAGCCAGAGTTTTTATTCCAACCATAATCAGGAAATTCTTGATGAAGATTTTGCATTATCTTGTCGCGAGTTTCTTTTGCAATGATTGAAGCGGCAGCAATAGAAAGACTTTTTTGGTCACCTTTCACAATTGCTGAAATTTCGCTGATTTTGTCTTGTGGCGCGAATGGTTTAAAATTTCCATCAACTAAAATTACTTGCGGAAAAATTTGATATTTTTGACAGAGATTTTCATAAGCCAAAAACATTGCAAGTTTGGTGGCCCGCAAAATATTAATTTCATCGATCTTTTTTTCACTCACAATGCCAATTCCAAATTTTGATTTTTCTTGCAGTTTGGCGAAAATTTTGCCGCGTAAAGTGGCGGATAATTTTTTTGAATCATTAATTTCTTGCGGATAATCATCTTGGTTTAAAATTACGCAAGCCGCTACAACTGGACCAGCCAGCGGACCTCTTCCCGCCTCATCAATTCCGGCAATTAGGAGATTTTTATGAGAATTCTCAATTAAAAAATTTGGATAAGTTATAGTCTCTTGCATTTAAAGAAGATTTTAATTTTAATGCTCGCAAATTCTCGCTTTTTTAAAAGAAGCATTTCTAGATCAATATATTAAGACAGGATTTAAAACGATCCAGCTTGGTATATTTGCTTTCGCGTAAATTTCATACATTTTTAACCTAAAAATTTGGGTTAAATTTCTTAACAAAAACATAATATTTCATATGTCATTTTTAAATAAGAGTAGTTTTGGCGATAAGCCATCTTTGGTTAAACCAGTGATTATAGTTGTGTCAATCCTTCTAGTGATTGGTGGAGCTTATTCTCTATTCGGTAATAAAAAAGCTGAAACAAAAGAAGTTGCCGGCGAAGAGAAGCCAGAAAATAAAGCTGAGATTCTTCCAACTGGTTTAGATTCTGACATGAAAGTTAAAACAGTTGCAGATGTTGAAATGGTTATTGCTAAATGGATTGAAGTTAATCCAAAAGCTATTTTGACTGCGGTTGCTAACATGCAAAAGAAAGCTGCTGAAGATCAAGCTAAAAATGCTCAAAAAAATATCACTACTAAAAAAGACGAATTATTTGAAGATAAAAACTCTCCAAGCGTTGCTCCTTCAGGATATGATGTAACTATTGTTGAATTCTTCGATTATTCTTGTGGTTATTGTAAAAAAGCTCAAACCACTGTGGAAAATCTTTTGAAAGAAGACAAAAAAATCAGATTCATTTACAAAGAATATCCAATTCTTGGACAAGCTTCTGCCGATATGTCAAGCATCGCTCTTGCAATTAACATGATCGATAAAAATGCTTATAAAAAATTCCATGATGGCTTGATGACATCAAATGCAAGAAGCAAAGACGAGGCAATGAAAATTGCTAAACAAATCGGGGTTGATATGGCTAAATTGGAAAAAACTCTAGTTTCTGAAAAAGAAAATATTGCTAAAATCCTTCAAGCAAACTCTGCGCTTGGTGCTTCTATTGGAATTAACGGAACTCCTGGTTTTGTAATCGGTGAAGAATTAATTCCAGGTGCAATTGACTTGGCTGCATTTAAAGAAAAAATAGCCGCTGCAAGAAAGCAGTAAATTTTTCCAAAGAAATCTTCTTCCAAAAATGGAAGAAGATTTCGATGAAAAATCCAATCCCTCATCCGCTCATACGAGCCTCTTATGACAATCACCAGCTCTTCAGATTTATCTCTTCTTTCCAATCAACAAAAATCAGTTATTGATCTCTTTGAACAAGGTCAAAATATTTTAGTCACAGGTGGCGCCGGCACTGGAAAATCTTACTTACTTAGTTTTCTAAAAAGAAATTATAGCGGCCATGGTTTAGAAGTTACAGCCAGCACCGGAATTGCAGCGGTAAATATTGGTGGCACAACCATTCATTCTTGGGCGGGCATAGGCCTTGCAAATATGCCAGTTGATAAAATCATCGAAAATATTTTCAGCGCCAAATTTAGCAAAATTAGAAGAAGAATTAAACAAACCAAAGCTTTGGCGATTGATGAAATTTCGATGCTTTCTGCGGATGTTTTTGAAATTTTAGATAAAGTGTTTCGTGCAGTGCGTGAAAATAATGTGCCAATGGGCGGCATGCAGATGGTTTTATTTGGTGACTTTTTGCAGCTTCCACCAATTTCAAGAGATTCATATAATTCTAATTTTTGTTTCAGCTCTGAGGCTTGGCAGAATCTGGGTTTAAAGACTTTTGTATTAGAACAAATTTTCCGCCAAGATGATGAAAAATTTATCAAAGTTTTAAATAATTTGCGTTTTGGAATTATTGACGCCGAAGATAAAGAAATTCTGGAATCGCGCATTAATGCTCAAGATACCAATCTAGCAATTAAGCCGACAATCCTTACTACTCATAATCACAAAGTTGAGAAAATTAATGAGTTTGAATTGAAACAAATTCCGCGTTCTGAAATGTCTTACAATGCGCAATATTTTGGACAGCCCGACAGAATGGATTTTCTAAAAAGAAATTGTTTGGCCCAAGAAACCTTGAAGCTGAAGATTGGAGCGCAAGTGATGATGATCAAAAATACTTATCAAAAAGATGGCGTTATTAATGGTTCGCTAGGAGTTGTGAAAGAATTTTCTTCCAAGAAAAATTATCCAATCATCGAATTTTCCAATGGCAAAATCATTACAATTGGGCCTGAAGAATGGTTGTTAGAAAAATTTGATGAGCATAAAAAAGAATTAATTGCTGAAGCGGGAGTTAATCAGATTCCTTTGATACTTGCTTGGGGAATGACAATTCATAAGTCTCAAGGTTTAACTTTAGATAAAATTTCTTGTGATTTATCCGAAGTTTTTAGTCCAGGGCAAATATATGTTGCATTGTCGCGTGCGCGAGCTTTAAGCGGAGTTTTTATCAAATCGATTAACTTCCAAAAAATTACTTCCAACCGCGATGCAGTTCAGTTTTATAATAATTTAAGATGAATTTTTACCGCCAACTTTCTCCCAATTCTCAAGGTATTTTCTTCGCCATCTTAACCTGCTTCTTAGTTTCGGTTCTAGTGGCAATTGTGCGCCATATGTCGGTGAATTTTCACACATTCTTTATTGTGATGATGCGCAATATTTTTGGTTTGATGTTTTTCATTCCGCAAATTCTTTCTGATTATAAAGGCGTCTTCAGAACCAAAAGAATTCACATGCATATTTTTCGCAATGTGAATGGCCTGATATCAATGCTGGTTTGGTTTTATGTGATTACACTTTTGCCACTTTCTGAAGCGGTTTCCATCACATTTATTGTGCCGATAATTACCACTTTGGCAGCGATGTTTTTCTTAAAAGAGAAAGTCACCAAAAAAACTTGGACCGCTATTATCATTGGTTTCATTGGAGTTATGATCATCATTCGCCCTGGATTTCGCGAGTTTAAATTTGCTTATCTTCTAGCGCTTTTTTCCACTTTTCTGTGGTCGGTTTCTAATGTCATTGTAAAAATGATGACGGACACTGAAAAGCCTAAAACCATCGTGGCTTACATGTCGCTAATCATGCTGATTCTTTCAATTCCGATAGCTTTGCCATATATTAAGCCGATGACAAATAGTGATATTTTTTGGTTTGTGGTGATGGGTGCGGTTTCTAATTTATCTCACATGTCGATGTCTTTGGCCTATTCTAAAACCGATCTTTCTTTGCTACAGCCTTTTGATTTTACGCGTTTAATTTTCACCTCAGTAATTGCATATTTTGCCTTTGGAGAAGTGGTTGATATTTGGGTGGTGTTTGGTGCGATGGTGATTTTATTTGGCGTAATTGCTGTGGCCCCGAGAAAAAAGAAAGCTTTGATAAAGCCAGAAATTATCGCAATCGATTCTTGACAGATCTTGCTGCTATAGTCATGGTTACTGCCATCTCGTGATTCTGAATTTATATTCGTCATCCTGAACTTTTTTTCAGGATCTATTTTGAGCTACAATATTTCTATGAATAATTATTTAGACCTTTTCCAAAAATCCATCGATCAACTTGTTGCTGAAAATCGCTACCGCGAATTCATTGATATTTCGCGCATTTGCGGTGAATTTCCTTACGCCATTAATAATCAAAATGGCAAAAAAATTACAGTGTGGTGCTCTAATGATTATCTAGGGATGGGCCAAAATGCAGTTGCAATTGATGAAGCTGTTGCGGCTTTAAAGTCTCATGGACTCGGCTCTGGTGGCACTCGTAATATTTCTGGAAATCATCATTTAACCGTAGAATTAGAAAAAGAAGTTGCCAAATTGCATGACAAAGAAGCCGCTCTGGTGTTCGTTTCTGGCTATTTAGCAAATGACACCACAATCACAACTTTAGCAAAAATCATTCCTGATTTAATAATTTTTTCTGATCAAAAAAATCACGCTTCAATTATTTCTGGCATTAAAAATAGTCGTTTAGAAAAACAAGTTTTTCGCCATAATGATATGGAGCATTTGGAAGAATTGTTGAAAAAATATCCTACAGCGAAGCCAAAAATTATCATCTTCGAATCGGTATATTCAATGGATGGCGATTTTGGAAAAGTTCAAGAAATTATCGATCTAGCTAAAAAATATAATGCCCTTACCTACATTGACGAAGTTCATGGCGTTGGCCTTTATGGCCAACATGGCGGAGGATTAAGTGAAGAGTTAGGCCTTGCTGACCAAATAGATATTATCCAAGGAACCTTCGCCAAAGCTTATGGTTGTATAGGTGGCTATATTTCTGCATCAGCAAAAATTACCGATGCAATTCGCTGCAATGCTTCGGGATTTATTTTTACCACTTCACTTCCTCCTGTAATTTCGGCTGGCATCATCAGTAATTTGCGTTACTTAAAAGAAAGTTCTTTCGAGAGAAAAATTCATCAAGAACAAGTAAAAAAATTAAAAGCTGCTTTAAAGGAAGCTGGAATAAAAGTGATGGAAAATAAATCTCACATTATTTCTGTGGTAATTGGAAGTGCGGCGAAAGCTCAGAAAATTTCTAAAAAACTTTTGCAAGAATTTGATATTTATGTGCAGCATATTAATTATCCGACAGTTGCAAAAGGTGACGAAAGATTGCGCATAACTGCTACACCATTACATAGTGACGAAATGATTGTAAAATTGGTTGAATCTTTAAAGAAGACTCTTTTGAGCCTTAATTAGCTTCATGATTTTTGAAGACAAAATGGATGCTTGACAAAAATATCGCAGCTTATAAATTGCCGCGCCTCTTTGATCAAGTTTGCTTTTTGATGTTCTTTTAGCTCATTAGTTCCTTACAAAACTTCTTGAAGAGAGGTTTTCAAGCAAGCTTTAATTTCTTATATAATTTATATATGTTCGCAATAATCGAAACTGGTGGCAAACAATACCGCGTTGCTCCAAACGAAAGAATTACAGTTGAAAAAATTGAAGGTGATGTTGGTGCAAAAATTACTTTAGATAAAATTTTGTTCTTTCAAAATGACGCAAGTGAAGCCAAATTCGGCGCCCCTCTAATTGAAGGTGCTCAAGTTGAAGCCGAAATTGTAAAAACTTACAAGAATAACAAAATCATCATCTTGAAAAAAAGAAGAAGACAGAATTCTAGAAGAAAACAAGGTCACCGTCAGTTCAGAACTGAAATCAGAATTTTATCAATCAAAGCGTAACTTTAATTCCTTCGCGTCTTAAGTTATATAATTAAATTATTGGAGTAAACATGGCTTCGAAGAAGGCAGGTGGTAGTTCAAGGAACGGTCGTGATTCGGCTGGTAGAAGATTAGGTGTTAAAAAATACGGCGGTCAAACTGTTGACGCTGGTAACATAATCGTTCGTCAAAGAGGAACTCAATGGCATCCAGGTAAAAATGTTGGTATCGGAAAAGATCACACCATTTTTGCTAAAATTGAGGGCATCGTAACTTTTGTTAAAAGCGCTCGCAAAAACAGAACTTTCATCGATGTAAATCCTATTGCTGTTGCAAACTAAAAATTAAAAACCCAAGTTTCAAAAAAACTTGGGTTTTTTATTCAAATTCTTTCTAAAGAATTTGTTTAAGCGGATATGGCGAAATTGGCAGACGCACTAGACTTAGGATCTAGCGCCGCAAGGCATGTGGGTTCAAGTCCCTCTATCCGCACCATTCTTTTTTTATTCCCTCGAGTTACTCTCTTTAAAAATTCTTCTCAAAGATTTTCATTTCGTAAATACTTAAAATTAGAGTTATCGAAAGTTTTTTACTGCAAAAACATCTCCAAAAAATTAGTTATTTCATAAGATAAAATAAGTTCGTCATCCTTGACACGCAGTGTAGAGGATCTCATGAGTTTAACTTCAAAAATATAAACTCATGAGATCCTCGGCCACAAGGGACCAAGGATGACTAGTATTTTATATTACTACGAAATAATTCCCTTCAAAAATCTAAATATATCGTTGCTATTTTTAGCGCTTTTACTTTAGAATTTCGCAATAATTTTTTACCAGTTTTAGCGATATTCTTCTTAGTATTTCTGCAATTATTTCTGGGGCAAATTCTTGCCAATCGTAATTTTCAAAACTCCTATCAACCCATATAAATCTAGGCCATTCACATGGAAGTAAAAATTAAAAATATTTTTGATAAAAAATTAAAAAAAGATTATCAAATCACTGTTCCTTATCAATTAATCGAAGCAAAAATTGACGATAATGTTGGTAAAATTAAAAAGAATTTAGCGCTTAAAGGATTTCGCAAAGGCCAAGTTCCTGATGAAGTGATTAAACAAAAATATGGCCAATCAATTATGGCTGATGAATCAGATAAAATCATCTCTGACACTTTGAAAAAAATTGTTAAAGACAATAATTTGAAGCCAGCAATGCCGCCAAAAATCGACATCAAAACTTTCGAAGCTAATAAAGATTTAGAATTGACTGCTTCAATCGAGCTTTACCCAGAAGTTCCTGAAGTTGATTTAAGCAAAGTTAAAGTTACTAAAAGAGAAGCTGATATTGCTTCGGCTGATGTTGATGAAGCTTTAAATAAATTGTTAAAATATTACCGCACTTGGGACAAACAAGATGCGTCTTACAAAGCTAAAAATGGTGATGCAGTGAACATCGATTATTTGGGCAAAATTGATAAAGTTGCATTTGAAGGTGGCGAAGCTAAAGGCTATCAATTAGAGCTTGGCACTAAAAGCTTCATCGATAATTTCGAAGATCAATTAGTTGGTAAAAAAGCAGGCGAGTCAGTGAAAGTAAAAGTGAAATTCCCTAAAGAATATCACAATGCTGAATATGCCGGAAAAGCTGCTGAATTTGATGTTACAGTTAATGAAGTTTTGAGTGCTAAATCTCCAGAAGTGACTGATGAATTCATCAAAAATACCTTCGGAATTGAAAGCAAAGCTAAGCTTGAAGAAGAAGTTAAAAAACAAGTTGAGTCTAACTATCAAGGCATCAGCCGCAATTTATTCAAAAAAGAATTCTTTGATTTCGTAAATAAAAAACACGAATTCGAATTGCCTGAAGGTTTAGTTGAAGAGCAATTGAATAATATTTGGGCTGAAGTGGAAGAAGAAATTAAAGCTAATCCGACTAAATTCAAAAACGACAAAGAGAAAGAAAAAGCTAAAGATAAAAAGCGCGAAGTTGCACAGCGCATGGTGCGTTGCGGCATTGTTTTGAATGACTTAGCACAAAAACATAAAGTTGAAGTGACTAATGAAGACATTAATAATGAGCTTGGAAAAATTTTAGCTCGTTTCCCAAATCAAGAAAAAGCAGTTTTGGAATATTACCAAAAAAATGCTAGCGCCGTTCAACAATTGAAAGGCTCTATCATTGAAGAAAAAACTATCGACTTCATTTTGGCTCAAAATTCTATTGAGAAAAAGAAAATCTCAATAAAAGAGCTTGATAAAGTTTGGCAAAAAGCAAATGAAGAAGTTTAGTTCTTAAGGTTTAGGCCTAGATTTTTCTAGGCCTAAACAAGTTTCAATATTTTAAAAATCGCAATCAAATTCAAAAAATAATTTTATGCAAAATTTAATCGACGCTATCAAATTAGCTGCTTTTCCAATTCACAAAGAAGGTTACAAATTCATCATCATCTTCGCTTTGGTTACCATCATGTTTGCTCTTTTAAGCAAAACTCTTGGTTTGATTGGCTTGGTTTTAACTTTATGGTGCATCTTCTTTTTCCGCGATCCAGAACGCGTTATTCCAACTGAAGTAAATGCTATTATCAGCCCAGCTGACGGCGTTGTAACTAAAATTGAATATGGTGTTGCAGCTCCAGATGATCTTGGTTATGGCGATAAAAAATGGAATAAAATGAGCGTGTTTTTAAATGTATTTAATGTGCATGTAAACCGCACTCCAGTTGCAGGAACTATCACTAAAGTTAGTTACAAACCTGGTAAATTTTTAAGCGCTAATGATGCTGGCGCTAGTTCAGAAAATGAAAGAAATTCAATTGTAGTTAAAACTCCAGCAGGTGACGAAATCATCTTCGTGCAAGTTGCAGGCTTAGTTGCTAGACGCATTGTTTCTGATGCTAAAGAAGGTCAAGAAGTGAAAGCAGGAGATCGTTATGGTATTATCCGTTTCGGAAGTCGCGCTGATTTATATTTCCCAAATAATGTAGAAATTAAAGCTATGCTTGGTCAAACCATGATTGGTGGCGAAACTATCATTGCTAGAATTAAATAAGATTTATCCAGATTTACTTTGAAGCGGCCAAGATTTATTTGAAGCCGCTTCAAAAACCCTCTCAACAAATTTTCCAAAATATGCGTTCTCCAAATATTGCAAAGCTAGCCTCAAAAAGAGAAGAAGCTAGAATGGGTGGTGGTCAAAAGAAAATTGATCTACAACATTCTAAAGGCAAATTAACTGCTCGCGAAAGAATTGAAGTTCTACTCGATCCAGATTCTTTTGAAGAATATGGTCTTTATGTTGAGCATCGTTGCTCAGATTTTGGTATGGAAGATAAAAAACATCCTGGTGACGGCGTGGTTACAGGACAAGGCACCATCAATGGTCGCTTGGTTTTTGTTTACAGCCAAGATTTTACTGTGATGGGTGGATCGTTGGGTGAAGCTCACGCTAAAAAAATCTGTCATGTTTTAGATAAAGCAATGCAAGTTGGCGCGCCAGTGGTTGGAATTAATGATTCTGGTGGAGCGCGTATTCAAGAAGGTGTTGATTCTCTTGGTGGTTATGGCGAAATTTTTCAACGCAATGTTGATGCCAGTGGTGTAGTTCCACAAATCTCTCTAATCATGGGGCCCTGCGCAGGTGGCGCGGTTTATTCTCCAGCCTTAACCGATTTCACCATCATGGTGGAAAATTCTTCTTACATGTTTGTAACTGGCCCTGAAGTGGTTAAAACTGTTACTCACGAAACAGTTACTCAAGAAGAATTGGGTGGTGCTTCAGTGCATGGCGCAAAAAGCGGCGTGGCTCATTTAACTTTCAAAAGTGATATTGAAGCTCTTTTACAAACTCGTCGTTTAATTAATTTCTTGCCACTTTCAAATAAAGAAAGCGTGCCACAAATTCCTACTGAAGACACAGCTGACCGTGTTGATGTTTCTTTAAATACTTTGGTTCCAGAAAATCCAAACCAACCATATAACATGGAAGAATTGGTTGAGAAAATTTTGGATGAAGGCGACTTCTTCGAAATTCAACCAAATTATGCTAAAAATATTTTGATTGGTTTTGGCCGTTTAGAAGGAGAAACAGTTGGTATTGTGGCTAATCAACCAATGCATTTGGCTGGATGTTTAGATATTAAAGCCAGCGAAAAAGCTGCTAGATTTATCAGATTCTGCGACGCTTTTAATATTCCAATTATCACTTTCGTAGATGTTCCTGGATTCTTACCTGGTTGCGATCAAGAGCATAGCGGCATTATTCGCCACGGCGCTAAATTGCTTTATGCTTATGCTGAAGCAACAGTTCCAAAACTTACAGTTATTGCCAGAAAGGCCTATGGTGGTGCCTACATCGTGATGAATTCAAAGCATTTAAAGGGTGATGTAAATTACGCTTGGGCTAATGCTGAGATCGCCGTGATGGGTCCTGAAGGTGCGGTAGAAATTATCTTCCGTGAAGAAGCCAAAGATGCAGAAAGCAAAGCTAAAAAAGCCGCAGAATATCGCGAAAAATTTGCTTCACCTTTCGTTGCCGCTTCAAGAGGATTTATCGACGAAGTAATTCGTCCACAAAATACCAGAAAAAGAATTTGCAAAGCTTTACAAATTTTGAAAAACAAGGAAGTTACCAAGCCTTGGAAAAAGCATGATAATTTGCCTTTGTAGTTTCTTTGTCATTCCCGCGAAAGCGGTAATCCAGAGCAAAGCGTAGTTTTTTATTCGTGACGAAATAGACCTCGCAACAAGTGCGGGGTAACAATTGCTAGTGTGGAGTCCAAAGCTAAAATAAGTTTCCTCTGCACTAAATGTCACCCCGCACTTGTTGCGGGGTTAACCTTGTCACAACCAAGATTTTAATTTTACAAAGAAATTTCTCATTTCTTTTAAGCGTAAAGCTTGCAATTAAAATATCCTTTCACTAGTTTGTGCCGCCTTGCTTGAAGCCAGCTTTCTGGTTTAATTCAGCAAGATTGAAAATTTAGAAAGAGTAAAATCTCTCTAATCATATGGAAGAGTGGCCGAGTGGTTTAAGGCAGCAGTCTTGAAAACTGCCGTGCGTTCATGCGTACCGTGAGTTCGAATCTCACCTCTTCCGCCAGTTCTACATTCTAGTAGAAACCAATAAAGTCCGGTAAGACCTTAGAAATAAGTGATCTGCCGGACTTTTTTGTTTTAAGTCGTCCGATAAAATCCGTTGACATCCAGATAATTCTGGGGGTACAAGTTGGGGTATAAAACAACAACAAAAAGTTTATACCCCCAAATATGCCGCTTACAGATATTATTGCTAAGAACGCAAAACCTCAAAAAACTCAGTACAAATTGTCCGACGAAAGGGGATTGTTTTTGCTGGTTCTTCCTAGTGGCGGCAGATATTGGCGAATGAAGTACAGATTTGATGGTAAAGAAAAATTGCTCTCCTTTGGAACTTATCCTGAGACATCTTTAAAAGAAGCGCGCAATAAAAGAGATGAGGCGCGGAAGAAGATACAAGAAGGCGTTGACCCATCCCAAGAAAAGAAATTAGCAAAAATAACTCGCGCAATTAATGCCGAAAATTCTTTTGAATCCGTGGCGCGTGAATGGCATGCAAAGCAAACATCAATCTGGTCAGAAAGATATTGCGAAACAGTCTTACGCAATTTGGCGAAGGATATTTTTCCGGTAATTGGCTTTCGCCCAATCAGTCAAATCACTCCGCCTGAGTTGCTGGTTGCTCTAAGAAAAATTGAAGATCGTGACGCGCTAGATATTGCGAAGAAAATGCGTCAAACTTGCGGACAGGTTTTTAGATATGCGATCGCAACAGGAAAAGCAGAACGCAACATCACGCTTGATTTACAAGGCGCTCTAAAGCCAATAAAGAGAAAGCATTTCAACAAATTTGATGAAAAAGATTTGCCTGATTTTTTGCAGAAACTCGAAAAATATGACACTGATTTCAAAGGTGAGTACCAAACAAAACTTGGCTTAAAATTAACCTCTCTCACCTTCGTCAGAACCACAGAAATGCGCGGCGCAAAGTGGGAAGAAATAGATTTTGAAAAAGCCGAATGGCACATTCCTGCAGAGCGAATGAAGATGAGAGTGAAGCACATCGTGCCCCTAGCAAAGCAGGTAATCAAAGCCTTCAAAGAGCTTCAATCACTAAACGGCAACCGCGAATTTGTTTTTCCAAACCGCCAAAACCCCAACAAATTCATCAGCGAAAACACCCTGCTTTTTGCCATGTATCGCATGGGCTATCACGGCCAAGCAACAGTACACGGGTTTCGCGGTACAGCCTCAACCATCTTAAATGAAAATAATTTCCGCTCCGATGTTATTGAGCGTCAACTTGCACACGGCGAAAAGAACAAAGTCCGAGCCTCCTACAACAGCGCTCAATATTTGCCTGAACGCAGAGTAATGATGCAGTGGTGGGCGGATTATTTAGATAAAAAACTGAGAGGAAAATAATAATGACAAAGCTACCAAATCCGAACACCAAGGAATCAAAAATATCATCACTGGTTTTTGATAAATTTCCTCATCTGAGTTTTAGCAATAAGTACAATTCGGCCTATGATTTAAATGAATGTAAGGCCCTTGATTACAAAGAGGAGACCAGAAAAGCAGAAGAATATAAGGAGAAAATTTCCTCTTATTCTCCAAAAAAACTTGATGATCTATATAACGAGTTAATCTCAAAAAGAAAAACAAAGCATGAGATAGAATTAGAGCAGATGGACTATGATTTATTTCATAATCCAGCTATGAATGCGATCTGGGAACATTGGCATTTAGCTGATTATTGGACTGTCGATGAATGTATAGCCCTTACTCTTGGCAAGGATCCAAGAATGACAAATTTAGCAAGAGTTCAGAATTATCTTGAATCACCCTTTGCGCATAAATACTCAACCTTATTTGAGTTGGTCTCAAGATCGGTAAAAATAGGAACTCTACAACTAATACCCACTGGTGCAGGAGGCGTGATTCCTAAAATGACTGAAAAAAAAATTATTCCCACAGACTATGTAAAGTGGGCAATAGCAAAAAACATTTCATTGCCAAAAGAACTGCTGATAACTTTAGAAAAATCTCCTGATTACAAGGCTCTTCTTGAGGATGCGCTAAAAAGAATTACAACTGCTGAGGAGACAAATCTTAAACTAACGGAAGAAAACAAAAATCTCAGAGAAGAAGCAAAGCGGAAAGAGGATCAAAGGGTTGTCACAACTTTGTATAAAATCTTGTGCGGCTTAGTACTAAAGCACTATGGAACAAGTGAAACCAATAGAGTCTCGATGATCAAGAGAACCATCTTCACAGAGGCTGGCATTGATATGGATGAAAAGACGATCCGCTCACATGTAGATAAATCCTTAGAAGAAGACCAATCCAAAAAAGAGTAATTACCGTTTTTGTTTTGGTAATTACCTTTTTTCTAATCCACTTCCCTCAAAGACCAAAAGATACATCATAAGTTTTTACCGTTCCTCGTTGAACAAATTTTGTTTAATTAAAAACGGTAAAAAACATGCAACAAAAAAACTTACTTCCAGAAATCGGCTTCCTCAGAGTCAAAGAAGTTCTAAAAATATTTCCAATCGGAAAATCAACTTGGTGGGATGGTGTCAAAGATGGTCGCTTTCCAAAGCCTGTGAAACTTGGAGCAAGAACAACAGCTTGGAATATTGCAGACATCAGAAGCCTTGTGGAAAATTACAACAAGCAGACTGGAGGTAAAGATGCCTCCCTATAACAAAAAACCAGCAAGCTTGGAAGAGCAAGGCTTAGAAGCTGACTTAGCCCTTAAAATGGGCTTCACCAACATGGATGATTTTCGCAACTCAAACGCTGGTGGTGAATTAAGGCAAATAAGCAGCAACGATTTGGCGGAGGTTGCAAAGTTTCAAACCGAGCTATTTTTACCAACTGAGCTGAAAGAGTTTGTGGATGATACTTCTAAAGGCCTTTCCGTACCTCCTGAATTCATAGCAATTCCGCTCATCACCGGCCTGTCTTCTTTAATAGCTGGCAAGGCGACAATCAAACCAAAATTAAAAGATGATTTTTGCGTCTTTGCCAATTTATGGGGCGGAGTAATCGGAAATCCCAGCTCAAGAAAATCTGACTCTTTAAAGCAGGCTTTATTTTTCTTTTCACCACTAGAGATGAAAGCCCAAGAAGATTATGACAGCAAAAAATCTCAGTACGAAAAAGAGTTGAGTAAATATAAAAACACCAAGCAGGCTTTAGAAGAAGAGTTTAAAAGGCTTATAAAGAAAGGTGGCGCATCAACAGTGCAAATTGAAGATAAATTATACAGCCTGAAAGAACCTGAGAAAATCTGCTTAGAAAGATTCATAATTAAGGATGGTACTACTCAAAAAATTACCGAAATTTTAAGAGATAACAAAACCTCTTCAATTCTTCTTGAGCGAGATGAGCTTTCCGCATTCTTTTCAAATTTAGATAAGAAAGAGCATGAAGCTGACCGAGCCTATTTTCTTGAAATGTGGAACGGAAATTCAACCTTTAGAAGCGATACTATTGGCAGAGGTTCTGTGCTTGCCAAAAACGCCTCAATTTCAATCGTTGGGACAACTCAGCATGACAAGATCAAAACTTATTTAGAAAGAGCCGCAAACAGCCTTAACGACGGTTTATTGCAAAGGTTTCAGTTATTGGTTTACCCAGACCCAATTGACAGCTTTGAATATGTTGACGAGAAACCTAATGAAGAGGCTAGAAGTAAAATTTCTGCGATTGTTCGCTTTCTAAACGATAGTGATTTTTTTAGCTGCTCAAGTGGGTCAATCGAGAAAGATGACAAAACCTACCCTTACTTTTCTTTTGATGATGAGGCGCAAAAAATTTATCAACGTTGGTATGTTGAGACCAGCAAGAAATCTTTAAAGCTTTACAAAGAGGGTAAAAACCTACTCTCGCAACATCTTGGTAAATATCACAAACTTTTACCAGCTTTGTGCCTGATTTTTTATCTCGTCAAGAATGATAAGAGTCAAAGAGCGATTGATGCTGCGACTCTAGTAAAAGCAATTCTCTTCTGCGCTTATCTCGAAAGCCATGCGGGAAGAATTTATGGAATTTTAAGCGGCGAAGGCAGGCACAAAAGCAAAGCTTTGGAGTTGATTGAGAAGATAAGAAAAAAGTTTCAATCAGGAGAAAAACAAAACATCTTTTTTGGCGAATTTACCAAACGAGATTTGGGAAGAAAGTTTGGCTCATACAAAGATGGTGATCTTGAAAGAATCATAAGTGTTTTAGTTGATCACAATCACCTCGTCGAAAGGCATACCGAAGCAGCCTACCAACAGAAAGAGAAATACTCTTACAAGCTACACCAAGATTTGATTGAGAGGTGGTCAAATGAGAAATAATTCTCCTGATTTTTACCATCTAATCAACCCCGCACCTGACATTCTTGACTTTCTTGCTGAAGTTAATCTCACCAAGCGCTCAGACACTATCAGTAACTTTGACAGTGTTGACATTGTGAAGGCTTTTTATGGCTTAGAGGATAGGCAAAAAGCTTTTACAATGCCAGAGAGCGGCGGAAGCAATAGCCATGATGAGGCTTTGAATTTAGTGACATCGTCAACAATGACAAGAATGTCAAACGTTCCAGAAGAGTCTCGAAACCAGCAAGAATCTGATCTAGAAAAATACCAATATCTCTTCGACGAGAGAGCGGCAATTTTAGAATACGAAGCCTTGCCAATACACATGACTAGGTCTCTTGCGGAAGAAGAGGCCAAGCAAGAAATCGCCACTCTTTACGCAAAAGAAAAACAAATCTCCGTTAATTCGCAGCAAGTCACCGACTTTATTAATCAAATAATCACTTAATTTTATGGCAAAAAATAGCACAAAAACAAAAGAAATGTTTATTCAAAATGAAGACAAAAAACCACTTACAGATGAGGTGGGGTATGTCTCTGGCAGATTTGATTTTAGCCTCAAGAAAACAAAAAATAATTCTCTTGAAATGACGATTGATAAAACCTCACCAAAGACTTTGGAGGATAAAATATCTCAAGAAATGTACCAAAGTTTAGGCACCACAAATAAAACTGTTTTTAACAACCTGCTATCTTGTGTTAGTAATCTTTATGGCGACGACTACACGGAAAATAACATAAATTACGTGGTCAGTCTCATCAAAGAGTTAAAGCCAAGAGATACTCTGGAGACAATGCTAATAACTCAGATGATTGCTGTGCATAATATGACGATGAGGTCGTTTTATAGAGCTGGTTTAAAGGATCAAACCAACTACGGAGTTGAAGAGAATATTAGCAGAGCCACCAAATTTAGCAGAACTTATTTAGCTCAAATGGATGCGCTAAAAAAATATCGCAGCAAGGGTGATCAGAAAATTACCGTTGAGCATATCAACATTAATGATGGCGGAAAAGCTTTCATTGGAACAGCTAATACTCAGATCAATAACAGCATAGAGGAGTTGATAAACGGAGGGGTGGGGAAAAATGAAAAGTAGAAACATCACCCCATGCAAACAAAAATTTAACATCAAAGATGCTGAAAAGTGTGGAGCTAAAACTAGAGCCAAAAACTCCTGCAAATCACCGGCAATGAAAAATGGAAGATGTAGGATGCATGGTGGAAAATCAACGGGAGCAAAGACTAAAGAGGGACTGGAAAGAATTAAGAAATCAAATTTTAGAAACGGCTTTTATACTAAAGAAGCTTTTACAGACAGGAAGATTTCGGCAGATTTTTTGAGAGAAAGTAAAAAATTTCTAAGTGAGTTTTTGCTTAATGACTAGTTTTTAAATAACTGGTGGATTTCAACCTTCAGAGCTTTGGCGATTTTCTCGATGTTTGTAATCGTGACGTTTTTCTCACCCCTTTCAATACATCCAATGTAAGTTCTGTGCAAATTGCACTCAAATGCGAAGCCTTCTTGTGAGTAACCGCTCTGAGTTCTTAACTCGCGGACTTTTTTACCAAATTGTTTTTGTATTGATTCATGAGCTTTGGACATGAAAGATATAACAATCTTTCGCACCCTATGACTCTACACTCTATAGATAGCATTTTTGTTGACTAAGATAGTTTTTTAGAAGATCTTGAGCAGAATTTTAAAATCTAAATGAAAATTTAACCATTTGCCCTATGCGCTATGAATCAATTGCTCAAAGCAGATCTTTGGCTTTAAAAGATATTATTGAGGTGGATGACTCAAGCTTAACGATAAAAGAAATAGAAAAAGGATCGCCCTATGGTAATGACTTTACTCTTACAATTGAGCATAGAGGCCGCCAAATAAAAATTACTTCCGAAACAATAAAGAGCTCGGCAAAAAAAAGAAGTGATGAAGGAGTGAGATCTTTTTTGAATCCTCTTGAAGACTTTGGCGGAATTGTAGAATTTGTCGTAAAAAAAGATGATGTAATAAATCGCTATACCAAAATAGCTCATTACTATGTAGATCCAAAAAAGAGGGTTGCAGATTTTATAGACGAGTCAGATGACTTTCTTAAAAAGTACCGCGATGAGAATTTCTTGCCACCACAACATAGGGCGGAGGTGCTAGAATATAATTTTAAACTATACCAAGCCGCTAGCCAATCTATTGCTTTGGGAGAGACATCAAAGGATTCATGTGATCAAATTTACAATTCACTACTATTTTTTAGATGTTCACGTGTAGGAGAAGATTTTTTTAAAAAAGATTTGCAAGACAGTCTATCTAAGCTTATTAGCCAAATAGAATCCACCCTCTCCAGAGAAGCTTTTCATAATAAGCAATTTTTGTTTGGAGATGATGGGCAAATTGGAGTTTTTCATGATCTAATTAGATTATCGGATTCTATAGAAAAAATGACGTTTAGTAAAAATTCTGCACTATTGGAATTAGAGGAAATGTTGGAGATTTTATTTTATCATGCAGATATTTCTAAATGTAATGATACGCGTGATGAGGATTGTGATTTATTTTCATCTACAGTGCGTGAGTTTGTGAAATTTTATTTAAGTCATAAAAACTTACATTGTGACAGCTTAACAAATCTTTCTTTGGTTTGCGTTATTGATAATAACGTATGCCCAAGCCTCGACTATGTAAGAAATTACAAGGTAGGAATTTTATCAAATTTCTCCTTTTATTGGATTTTCTCAATTATCTGTATCGCAGCATTACTTGATAGTAGCGCTTCGCAGCTAGGGTGGCTATGGCTTACTATTAATATTGTTAATGATGTAAAAGATGTTGCGGCTGCAAAAGCTCTAAATGAAGTGATTGAGCCAATTTCAGCATTGTCGGCCTTTCCAAGAAAGGGGTTCAAAAAAAATCTTCAATACATAGTAATCAATAGTTCAATCAGCGAACTAAAATTCATTAGAGAAGAAATTACAAAAAATCTCTACTCAAAAACTCGAATTGGGGAGAGGTTAAGAAAAATAGAATCTTCTGGCTACAGAATACCGTCTGCAATTTATGAGTTGCTAGAATTGCATTAAATATTGATTCAGAGAAAGGCTTCTGGGGGTATAAGTGGGGGTATATTTGATTTCTACATTCATCTAAATCCTTTGTATATAAGTATTCAAGCGGCTTAATGTGGACTTCACCTCTCCGCCATACCTCCCCGAGCTTAGAGCCATAAGTCTCCAGACGATTTTCAAATTTTGACCGGTTGAGATTCGAACTCACGGTATGCACACCTCCCGCCGCTCTAGCACGAAGTGCACCGAAAAAAAATTTCATAAAAATAAAACTCAAAATCACTTCCTAGGCAAGAGACCCCTTTTGCGAACTTTTTGTTGCGCAAGGTGTAGTTGAAATTCTTTGAAAATGGAGAAAATTGGAGAATTATTCTGTAGACGAACTCTGCAAAGTCTTGATAACATTGATTAAAATTCGGTGTACGTGAAACGGAGATTTGGAGAATTTATAATTTTAACATGACAACAAAAGTCAAAAAACCTCATTATGTTTTTAAATCCTATCTCAAAAGATGGGCTGATACAAATGGTCAGATTTATGTTTTTAATCTGACGGAAAAGAAAGATTATCCCAGTAATATTAAAAATTGTGCTGTTGAAGATAAATTGACTTGGCTTCCAAACATCATTGGTGACAGCAAGCTGAAGCTCGAACAAAAAAGTGCTGATATCGAAATAATTCCAGATGAGATTTTTAAAAAAATTGAAGATTGCGGGACTCAGGGTTTATCTGCAGAAGAGAAGCATGTACTAGTCAGACTCATTTTGCATTTAAGAAAAATGCAACCCGAAGTATTAAGAGATTCAATTATTCAATCTAAAAAAGAGTTTTTAAATAGTGCTTTAAGAAATGGTGTTTTCCAGCAGGCTGTGGTTGCTGGATCAGATATAGCATCAGAAATTTTGGTCGATATTTATACCAATCCAAAAGAATTATCTGATCAAATTTCTAAACTTATAGCACGAGATAAGTTAAAAAATATTTCGTCAATTAAGCTGAATAAAACCACCGAGCGATTCATCACTTCGAACAGCCCAGTCATTAGCTTTAAAGACAAAAACCGCGAAGGCACCTCACACATCTTACCAATATCACCAACTATCTGCATATTTCTATTAACCAGCCATCATATTGAAGATCTAAGAAAATTATGCTCAGATGAGGGGATGCTGGTTTTTAATATAAATAAATTGATAGCTGGTTTTCATGATCAAAAGTTAGTAAAATATCATCAAATTTACTGCAAAAGTGATCAAAAAGATTATGTTAGAAATTTACTACAAGAACCCAACTTGATAACGCTAAATCAGCAATAGCGACTAGTGAGTTTTGACATTGAAGGTTAGAATAAATTTTAAAATGAACCAAAACTAATAATATGATAACACTTCCATACACAGAAATTATCGATTTCAAATCGAATTATAATGAAGCCGAGTATAGCTTATTCATAAGGCTTCCCAACGAATATAACACTAACAACAAATCGTATCCAACCTTGTTTCTGCTTGATCCACAATATTTGTTTTCAGTCTGCTATGGGGTTCAGAGAATTTATGAAAATTATATTATTGTTGGCATCGGACATAAAGTTTTAGACTTCAAAGAGCTAGATCAAAAAAAACGCGGACACATAATTGAAATCAACAGAGACAGAGATTTTTTGCCATGGAAAGTAAATAAAAATATTTTTGCTAAGGGAGTTAGTGAAGCTGAAATTGATGAAATTGTTAGTGCTTCGGGACAGGCTGAAAAGTTTTCTCAATTCATAAATCATCAAGTCATTCCGTTGATTGATCAAAAATTCAGAACCACCCAAGACCGCACTTTAATCGGCCATTCATTCGGGGGAGTTTTTGTTAGCTTTATGTTATTTTGCCATCCTGAAAATTTTACAAAATACATCGCTATTACTCCGGTTTTAGCTTCTGAATATTATCAAGAAAAAAAGATGTTTGAAGCTTTGAAGAAAAAAATTTCTGACACGAAAAAATTTGCGTATTTTTCAATTGGCGGTGAAGAGAAAGATGATCGTATGAATAACTATGTTGAGGTGCTAAAAAAAGCCTGTTTAGGAATTGCAGAACTTCCCAACGTCGTCGGCAAAGTTGAAATAATTGCCGAAGAAAATCATGTGTCAGTTGTGACCCCAAGCATTTGGCGTGGATTGAAGTTCTTTGATACGAATTTAAGCTAATTCTTATGGAAGACTCATTTACTACCGCCATTCGTGAGTATATAGACTTCGTTAACCTGCAAGTTGGCATGTACACTGATGCTTGCTCAGGATTTTCTAAAAACAAAAGTATTGTTGAAAGGCAAGTTGCAAGAGTCCTTAGAGCATCTGGAATTAAAACTGATGACGCTGGCCAGAAAATTATTGTTTCTACAAGCTTTGAAGATCCATCTCAACCAGATATAATTCATCATCGTATTCTGAGAGCAGCTGACTATCTCTCTAATAATTCTGAAGGCGGTACAAATGAACAGCAACATGTACGAGCTATCATTATTTTTCTTTATACCTACTGGGATGATGAAACTAGATTCCAATTAGCAAAATCTAAAAATGTTGATAAAAATTCAATTCTCTCTGATGTCATGGGAGACATGAGAATCATTCGACATGCGATATTGCACGATAAAGGAATATTAAAAAAAGAAGATAAGAAGAAGTTAAAAAAATTAGATTTTTTTAATGCTGATGTACCCATTTTTGTTTCTAATGAAATAATGCATAAAATCTTTGTTTTGATAAAGCGGGATATATGCAAAATGATGCTAGAACATACCGGACAAACAAATGGCCCACTACAACCTGAAGATATAAAAGGTATCGCGATACAGCAGATAAATCATAAAGACCCAAGCTGATCTTCTTCAATCTGCCTCACCACTTGAAAAACTGCGAACTTTTCGGTGAACATGAAATTACTCCTCAACCCTTGCAAATATTTACTCCAAAAAAATGGGAGAAAGTTCGCAATAAAAACCGCTCAGGCAAGTGACCCCATTTGCGAACTTTCGACAGAAATATGTAGAAAGTTGTATTTTTTGGAATTTCTAATCGAACTGAAGGTGAATATGAAATGACCTAGATAATCAAGGCTTTGTGAGGCATCGGAGAAAAAGTTCGCAAATATCACTTGCCTACCAGTTGAAAGATTGCGAACTTTTCGGTATACATGAAATCGCCTTCAAGCCCTTGTAAATAAAGGCTCCAGAAAAACAGAGAAAAGTTCGCAAATGGGGTCGCGCCCTCCGCCACTATGTTTTTGCGAACTTTTTCTCTAAAAAAGTTCCCCCTCGCATACCTCGTCCCGCCTCTAGTTACATAGCTCCGTCCAAGCATCATACTTCATTTTCACGTTCACCTTCTGCACTTAAAATTGCCTAAAAATTTTCAAAATTTTGCGATTTTTTGGTAATTTTTATCTCCATTTCTCCACTTCACGTTCACCTTGGAGAAAAAGGTGTACTTCGGTAAATGCTGGTTCTGCAGGATTTTCATCGAACTTCCCAAAGTGCTACTCCATACGATCAATAACGATTTTTCGAACTCTCGGTATATCTGAACTAATGCAGTAATTTAGAGTGCTATGACTAATTTTATGTATTTGCTACAACTCTACCTTAATGACTTTTGTGAATTTTATTTATAAACTCACCCCTTCATTTCATAAAATAACAAAAGTGCAAATAGATGAAAAAATGGCGTTCAATAAAAAACTTGGTCAAAAAAATTAATTATCACAAAGCACTACTGTGGAATAAGTTTCATTGGCTTCAATTTCGTAAAAAGATTTTTTTTAATCGATTTAGCACTGCTATTAAGTTCGGTTTTTTGATTTTTTGTTTAGCTGCCAGTTTTTATTTTTCTTCGAATCTACAGATTCTGCTTGAGCCATATTTTTTTGGTGGCACCGCTAATGATGACGGTCTAAATGGCTTGCGTTCCGTACTGCTAAATACCGGAACTGCCCTAATTGGTGCTACAGCGGTGATTTTTTCGTTAATCTTATTCGTTATGCAGATTAACATAGAAAAAATGCCTTATGGCATCTTTAGGCAAGTGGGAACGAATAAGCGTCTTTTTACAATATTCTTAATCACGTTTTTCATAGCGATCACAATTGCTTGTTTGTCATTAATACCGAGTAAAAAATTTCTTAGTTATATAATACTAGCTGCGTTCTGGCTGGTTATCATGATTTTAGAATTATTTTTTCATGCATATAAACATGCGCTAAAATTAATTAATCCATCACAGCAATTAAAATCGATCGCTAAAGATGCAAAAGAGTCACTGCAAACATGGAGTATTAGAGCAAAGCGCTCAGCTCCTTTACTAAGACTAGATGAGGAAGATTCAGTATTTAAATCAACAAATGACTCCGAAAGAACTAGTTATTTTATTGCCAATCCACATTGGACAAATGAAGCAAAAACATCAATTCAGCACGCGATATACTTTGTTCGTAAATATGCTGAACACGGTGATCATGAAGTTTCAAATTTAGCGCTAAAAACAATTATCGAAATCAATCAATCCTATATCCTAGCAAAAGGAAAAACTTTTTATGCTGTGCATCTATTGTTTGATAACCCACTCGCAACTGATGGTTTTATTAATAACACCATAGAGCATCTTAGGCAGAATCTTAGCATAGGAATTAAAAGAGGAGATGAATATCAGATTGAGCAAACACTAAAAAGCTTAGCTGATCTTACATTGTTATATCTAAAAATTGAGTACGGGGATCCTAATTCTAGTAAATACCACGCTCATCTCGCATCAGGTTATTTATGCGATGGTGTTGAAGCGGTACTTCCGCATAACATGCCGGATGTTGTAATGGAGGGAACAAGATTAATAGGTGAAATAGCTCAACTCTCTCTTGCTTACGAAAATCCAAACAATGTCGTTACTTTAACTGATAAACTACAGCTCATAGCTAGTGTCGGAGTATTAAACAAAAAGTATAAACCAGTAACTTTGACATGCATGCAACAGCTTACAAATATCACCATGTCATTATTTGTGCTTAAAAAATACGATATTCATTTTCCTGCAGGAAAGCTAAAACAAAATGTATTCGCGATAGCAAAATTAGTTCTCTCTACAGCAGAAACTCCGCTGATTAATCCCCATAGTACGTATCTTTCACCATACTACTCCCACACTGGTTTCTCTACCAAACTTAAGGAGTGGGTCAATATTATTATAAAAGAAAAAATTGATTCTGAAGCCGCTGGAAAGGTTATCAATAATATTGAAAAGTGGGCTGAAGATTTATACCAACCAACAAAAGAACTATTGTTGGAAGCCGTTAACAAAGAGTCGAGTTTTACATTCGACATAATGTTATGGATCACCGATATAACTGAATGTCTTATTGCGTTAGCAAATGTTCCATCATGTAAAGAATATACTAAATCAAAGCTTGAGAGACATGCTGCTTGGTTAGTTGCTACAATTGATTGGCTTCCTGATAATGATAAAAAAATTGCCTTTCTGGGAACCTACAAAGTTCATGAGCGAATATTTGAATTGGCGATAAAAATAAGAAATCGAGATTGTCCAAAACTATATTTAGATCTTAGAAAAATGCTTTTGGATTGGGGATTTAAAGCAGGAAAATATCAAAATGGATGGGGGATATTGGAAAATTCCTTATATGGCATAGTCGCCATGACTACTTTAGATGCTGATGCAGAAACGTCCGATATTATTGAGCAAATTAAATTAAAAGTTTACGAAAAAGACGCTCCTAACAAAGATATACTAGAGGAAGTAGCTAAGGATTTAAAAGAAAAAGCAGAAACACTCCGAGGTAACAATGATTTTCAACATTCTTTGATTGATAGGATTTTAGAATCAGAAACTAATCTTCAGCAGAAGCAGATTTTATTGAAAAAAATAGCTGATATACTGTCGCCAATAATGACTGAGAATAAATCAAAGCAAAATGCCAATTAAAAAAATAATCTTAAAGCACAACCAATCGACCAAAGACTTGGTGTGCAAAAAACTTAACTTATTCGTTGGTCCAAACGGAGCTGGGAAGAGCAAAATACTAGATGAAATAAGATATAGCCTGAGTTCAATGCCGGCACCATACGATAGGAAGAAAACAGAAAATATAGAATTAGATTGGGAATTTGTTAATCAGATAAAACTAACCGAGAAAAACCTAAAAATTTTTGGTCAAAGTTTTCCAGTTAATGATAACGGCATTTTTGATATACACCATTTAGGTGAGATTGGCCAACCCACCTCCGCAGGAGCTTCTGTAGGGAACATTAAGAATTGGCTTAACAGCCTAGATAAAGAAGATAGCAAGAAGGGCATGACTTTTTCTTTAGTGCAACCATTCATGATATTTCTTACCGGCAAAAAAAGATTTCAGATTTTAGGAAATAGAGAAATTGAAAAAGCAAATGGAAGGCCAAACCTATTAACGAAAATTTTATACTCTCCCGAAAAGAAGAAGAAAATAAATAAGCTACTTAATGAAGCGTTTGGATGTTATGCCACATTTAACCGTAGAGCCAAAAACGCAGGGATAGAAATTTCCATTTCTCAAAATAATCAAAAAATTCCTGACTACATATTAAAAGATGAGCTGAATGATAAAGTTGACCATTTTCTACAAACCTGCACCAAGCTTGAATTGATGAGCGATGGATTTCAGTGCTATTTTAGCATAATATGCATGCTAGTAAGTGGTGATTATAAAATAATTTTATTAGATGAGCCTGAAGTTTATCTACATCCACCGATTGTGCATATATTAGGAAAACAGCTTACTCAAATTTCCAACGATCAGCAAGGTTGTCGGATTTTTGTTTCTACTCACAGTTCAGATTTTATTGAGGGGTGTTTAGAGGGGTCAAAAACAGAAAGTGATCTCACTATAACGAGATTAAATTTTTCTAACAATAAGCAAGAAGTCTGTCTCGTAGATTTAGAACATCTGAAGGCAAGAATTTCTAAACCAATTTTAAGAAGTGCTAATCTGTTGAAGGGACTTTTTTATGATTGTATTGCGTTAGTAGATGGAGAAGCGGATGTACTTGTGTACAATCAAGTTTACTCATCATTGCTAAAAAAACGCAGTCTACAAACACAGAAAAATCCACGAATACTCTTTGTTTCATGCTATAGTAAAGATAACATGCCGGCAATGATTGATTGTCTTAACTCTTTTGGCACAAGAGTAGTTGCTATTAATGATTTTGATATACTTCAAAGTGGATTCGATAAATTAATCAGGAGCTTCAAATTAACTAACGAGCAAGATCTCATCAAAAAGCATAACAAATTAAGCGAAAAATTCTTTAAATTCTTTAAGAACAAAACCCCTAACGAAGAAGATAAAAAAATAAGAGAGACGCTTAAATCTTCTCTTAAAAAAGATGGAATTAATAATTTTGTTAATGACCAATCTCTTTATAATGAAACTCAGAATTTACTAAATTCATTGAGCAAAGAGGGGATGTTTGTAGTACCTATTGGTGAGCTAGAGGGATGGTATAATCTACCAGGTAAAAAAGATAACTATGAGTGGCTAAATCAACTATTCTCTACTTCGAGAAAAAGTAAAAAATCAGAAAAATATTGGAACAACAACGGTATCGAAGATTTTGTGAAAGCAATAATTTGCAAAGAAGAAATATAGAAATTCGACCGTCCTAAAAATAGTTCGCAAATGGGGTCGCCTCCATCAAACAATGTCAAACTGCGAACTTGAAGGTATATTTGAAATCGCCTCTGAGACCATATAAATAAAGGCTCCAAAAAACAGAGAAAAGTTCGCAAAAGGGGTCGCGCCCTCCGCCATACTGCCTCAGCTCTACAGCCATAAGGCTCCAGACCACTTTTCAAAATACTCACCATCTGAGATTCTAACTCTCGGTATGAATTCCCCAAGCCCCTCCAGCTCGATGTTCACCGAGAGAAAATTCTAGTTTTGAATCTTATCCTAGAGCAAACCCCCCCTTTTGCTAACTTGAGCCAGTAAAATTAGAAAAACTTTTTCTCAAATTTTTCAGCAATTCTTTTCTCTGTTTCTCCGTTTCACGTTCACCATTTTGTATCCATTTTAAAAGATTTCCAAACTACTATTTTAGGTTTTTTACTAACCAAAAAGAACGGAACAAATACAAATTTTAGATAATATAAATGTAAAAGATTTTTACATTTATATTGACAATATTGTTTACAAATCTAAGATTAGCTGCCAATTACCAAAATTTTTTCTTACAAAAAATGGCTAAAAAAAATAACAATAATCAAATCTGGCTTTCACCAGGCCAAGACCAATGGCGCATACACAAGCCAGGTAGCAAAAGAGATATTGCTCATGTTGATACCAAGTTAGAGGGCTTGGAAATAATGAATCAGATAGCAAGAAACCAAGGATTGGATACAAAAGTTCAAAGGCTTGATGGAACAATTTCTAGTGAAGGAAATACCTATCCGAGATCAAGAGATAACTTTCCTCCTCTTGGTTAAATTTTAACTCATAAAACGGAAAATTTCATGAATACTAATTTTAAAAATCTCATCTCAAAAAATAAGATTTCTCAAACCGAGCTTGCGCAAATTTTAAAGCTCTCAAGACCAACTGTAATAAAAATTCTTTCAGGAGAAAGAGAGTTACGGGTATCGGAAGCTGACAAGTTGGCGATGAATCTTGGTATTAGCGTTGCGGAAATTTTTGGTGATGCAGGACAAACTGAAGTTGTTCTGAAAAAATCATCTAAAGCAGATGCTAAAAAAGTGCTGCGTATAAGTGTTCCAGCAGAAAATGTGGAGAAATTCAAAAATGCTTTACTCTACATCACACAAAAAATTGGAGCGTTACCAAACGTTGGACAAACTGTAATTTACAAAATTCTATATTTTTGTGATTTTGATTATTACGAAAAATTTGAGGAACAATTAATCGGAGCAACTTATATCAAAAACCATTTTGGACCTACTCCTCGAGAGTTCTCCGCTATAGTAAAGGAGATGATTAAGGATGGTGAAATTGAAGAAGTAATTACAAAATTTTTTGATAAAGATCAGAAAAAATATATACCAGTAATAAGTCCTGATTTATCAATATTTACGGGACGTGAGCTTCAACATATTGATGAAGAAATAGCAAGATTAGGGCACAAGACAGCTAGAGAACTTTCAGATTTTTCGCACAAAGATGTGCCGTGGATTACTACTGAAATCGGAAAAAATATTTCTTATGAAGCTGTTTTTTATCGTACCAAAGAAACGTCGGTAAGAGTCTATGAAGAAAATTGAATATAGTCGGCATGATCGATTTGAAAAACAGATCAAAAAATTAGGTCATCCCAAAAAATATCCAAGCATCGAAGAGGATTTACTTGAGGCACAAAAATCCGCTATCGAACTATGCCATATTCATGGTCTTGATAATGATTCTGTCGAGCTAGTTCCAAAATACGATCGTAAGACTGTTCAGATTTGGAAGATCAAAAAGTTTGCCTGCAAATCGATAGTAGGCAAAGGAGTTAAAAGCGGCATCAGAGTTATTTATGCTTTTTATCCAGAAAAATTTGAGGTGGAATTTTTGGAAATTTATTTCAAAGAAAAGAACAGCACCGATATGGATTACGACTTCGTATCTAAGTACATTAATAACATAACTTTAAAAGGAATATAAGATGAGTCGCTGGATAGAAAATTTTAAAAACCATCCTTTCAAAAGGTTTGGAACAATATTTTAGAAGAATCAAAAAACCTTAATGTAGATACCACAACCCCAACCGATGTACAAGAACTGGCTCGCCTCAAAAAAGTCATTAAATATATTGATGAGCTATTAAATGCGTGTGATCCAGAGATTATGCCTAGTGTGGTATGGGATAATTTTGGCGGACAATCTAGTGATTGTTTATCTCAAATTAATTCTTTTAACCAAAACAAAAATATAAGTCATTTGCAGAGCTCCAATGCAAATCTAGATAATTTATTAACATATATTCGGCCATACATGTTGAACTCCAGCTCTGCTGCTCAGGCTGCAACAAGAGCTTTTAAGTCATACTCTGAGACAGTCGTTAAAGAAATGAATAACTTTAACGAGAGAGTCCAGCAAGATGCATCTAATATCAAAACCACTTTTAACAACTCAGAGAAAACTTATTCCTCTATAGAAAAAATTAAAACCCAGATAGAGGAATTTAACTCTAGTCTTTTTATCGATAAAGAAGACATAAGCAGTTTCAAAACTAGAACAGAGAAACTTTTAACAGAGATCAATGGGTGGCATGAAAAAGTAAAAAGTTATCACAATACTCTATTTATAGATTCTGATGAAAAAGAATCTATAAAGCATCAAGTAGATGAAGCTGCAAAAAACATTTCTGATGCACAAGATACTGTTACCAAAAAATTGGAAGATATTGAATCAGATCTGACAGATTTTAGAAAATTTTACTCCGATACTTTTGGGACTGAAAATAAGGATACTGGAAAATTCGAAGGTGGGCTAAAGAAAAAACTAGAAGATGGTTGGGTGAAATATAATACTTTGGTTAACAATATAGAAAAGTTGCTTGATGGAGCTACTAGTGCTGGGTTAGCATCTGCTTACGGTGATTTGAAAAAATCATTCGACAATACAATCAAAAACAACACTCGTATATTCTACTGCGCACTAATAGCGTTGGTAATTGCATCAATTTTCTTTATAGTGAAAGTTGATATAATGGATCTTGATAAACTTTTACCTAATTTTTTACATAAACTTCCTTTAGTTGGGCCAGTAATTTGGTTGGCATTTTTTGCATCTAGAAGGCGCAGTGAGGCACAAAGATTGCAGCAAGAATATGCACATAAAGAAGCTATAACTAAATCATATGTTAGCTTCAAACAACAGATAGAAGATCTTGGCAAAGAAAATGAAGAGTTAATGAGTAAACTTCTAGATACAGCAATATCGGTTGTTGCGTATAATGCCTCAGAAACGCTTGATAAAAAACATGGTGATAAAATGCCAATACATGAACTTGCAGAAAAAATTACGGAATCGATTACAAAAAATCGATAATTTCAAGCGTCCTAAATTTGGTTAGCAAAAGGGAGTATATGAACGAGCATTCAAACAATTACTAACTTTTCGGTGAACTTGATTCCGCCACTGAAATAGGACCTCCAAGGCACCTTAGAGAAAATTTAGCAAGTTGGGGGGCATTAACCGCCATAAAAAAGCCCCCTAAGTTTCTACTTCGGGGGCTTTTTTTATGTCAAAATTAGGAGTGTAGGAGTGTCGGGATTTGACCACTTTTTTTGCAAACTTTTTCTCCTTTTGCTAAAAAGCCAAAGTCTACCTCTTGCAAACCATAAGGTTATACTTCATAGTTTATGAATCATAAAAACTGTAAGGTAGCCAAAATGGATTACAAAAAACTAACCGAAAAAAAGAAAATATTAGATAAGCACAGACCTTTCGATGCGGCTTTGGTGAAGAACCTGGAAGAATGGTTTAGAATTGAACTTACCTACACAAGCAATGCCATAGAAGGAAATACTTTATCGCGCGCCGAAACAGCTTTAGTTGTAGAAAAAGGTTTAACAATCGGCGGCAAATCAATTACCGAACATCTGGAAGCGACAAACACGGCTGCCGCTTTGGATTTTATTAAAGAGCAAATCAAACGCAAACCAGCTGACCTTAGAGAAAGAGACATCCTAAAAATTCACGAAATTATTTTAGACCGAATTGATAAAGAAAATGCGGGAATCTATCGCCGCGTTCTTGTTCGCATTTCAGGCTCCGCGGTTGTTTTGCCAAATCCAAAAAAAGTTCAAACCTTAATGGATGAGTTTTTTTCTTGGATTGAAAACGAAACTAAAATGCACGCGGTTGAACTTGCTGCCGAAGCACATTATCGATTCGTGACAATTCATCCATTCGTTGATGGCAATGGTAGAACTGCGCGCCTGTTGATGAACATGATTCTTATGATGAAAGGCTATCCATCCGCAATCATCAGAAAGAATGATCGCTTAGCTTACATTAAATCTTTAGAAAAACCCCAGCTAATAAATGGTGAAGGCGATTCGAAGAATGATTATTTTAAACTAATCGCAGCAGCAGTTGATCGTTCGCTCGACATTTATCTCAAAGCAATCGAAGGCAAAAGCGAAGAGCCTGAAAATGAAAAACTTCTAAAAATTGGTGAACTTGCTAAGGCAGCGAATCAAACCGTTCCAACCATTAGACATTGGACAAAAGAAGGTTTATTGCAAGTGGCCGAAATAACTGAATCAGGATATCAAATGTATTCTGAAGAGATGGTTAATAGGGTAGAGAAGATTCGGAAGATGAAGGAAAAGCGGTTCTCTTTAACTGAAATTAAGGAGAATTTATTATGACAACAAAAACTCTTTACAGATATAAAAGCTTCACAGACTGGGACAAGAATCGTTTTCTCTCTGAAATTGACGACATCAAAAATAACAGAATTACTTTGGTTTCTCCTGAACTTTTTAATGATCCATATGACTGCCTGATACCATTTTGCGAGAATATTAGCGAAGAGGAATTTAGTCGAATATTAAAGCCGCATTTTAAAGAAAGCTTAGAAGACGAAGTGAAAAAAAGCAGGGGCATTCAGGGCAATGAGAGAATACTAAATTACAAAGTTTTTGATGATTTTATTGCAAATATTCTTGGTAACAGCTCGTCGGTAAAAAATTTAGCAGAGAGATTTGAAAAGTGGTTTCCAGACTTTTTCTCTAAGTATCTCGATGAGCAAGGGATTAGATTGCGCAACTCTGATTTTAATGAGGGTGGGGAAATTTGGACCAAGATTTTAATAGGCAACGCTTTGAGGAATCTTCATGTTTTTGATAATTTTGATTTCTCTAAAAAAATAAATCTCGTGCAACAAGCAGCTCGAATCGCATGTTTTTCACAAATACATGACTCAATGTATTTTTGGAGTCATTATGCTAATTCTCACAAAGGAATATGCTTAGAATACTGATATAAGTCTGATGTCGATTTGATTGCCAAGCCAGAAGAAGTGAAATATTGTCCATCAGATAACAATCCAGAATTCATCAGAAAATTTTACAGCGTCGGATTTAATGACGGCTTTTTATTCATGAATAAATCAGAGGATTGGAAGCAAGAAAAAGAAGTTAGAATTGCCGCAATTAACATATTGAGACAGCAAAAAGAAATTAAAAGTTCAGAAGATTCTTTCTTAAGGTTTAGAATGTCTCTTATTAAAGAAAATATTTTACAAAAATTGGATGGAAAAACTGATAATTTTGATGGCAGAATAAACCTAGAAAAATGCGAATGCGGAGAGTTTAGGTATAGATTTTACTCGGGACGACCGTCAGAAAAAAATAAAGTCTGCGCACAAATATACTGTGAAAGTTGCGATGAGAAAAAGGGAAGTAAATCAATCCTTAAACACGAATATTCTTATCAGCCAATCACTAAAATTTATCTGGGATTGAGATTTGAGGAAAATACCGAGTCAGCTAGAATGTTAATTGAAACCGCAAAGTCTCAAAATATTCCAGTTCATAAAATTAGAATGAGTCAGAAGAAGTTTGTTTTAGAAGAAGATCCATCTGAATTTTGAAGAAGAAAAATCTGGAGACAGTATACTAGTTAATCCTCAACAAAATTTAAGATAGATTTAATTGGTATACTGTCCCCAGAATTCACTGCAGAATTCATGTCGTAAAAAATCGGTGTAAAAGAAGCGCAAAGATTGTTTCAACAATTCCATGTATCACCGAACCCAGCATGCCAAATTTCGCTCGCGATGCTTTACAAACTCTGCGAATATTTATCCGCGAATAAAGCCACTTGTCCGCCAGTATGCCAGAATAAAACCGTTTCATCTTTTTTGAAAAAACCTTTACGAATCAAGTCAATTAAGCCTGCGGCGGCGCGCCCGGAATAAACTGGATCAAGCAGAATTCCTTCATTGGCGGCAAAAAAGTGAATTGCTTCGCGTTCGGCTTCACCGAAAACTCCTTAGCCGGCTTTGCAATAAGCATCGCTTGCCAGAATTTCATCGGGGGTAACATCGAATTTTTCTCCTAAATATTTCGCTGATTCTGTTGCCAGTTTTGACACATGATTTTTGAGCCATGCTTCTGATTCATCAATGCTAATTCCAAGAACATTTCCTTGAAATCCAAAGATTTTTTTTCCTAAAACCAACCCAGCTTGAGTGCCGCCAGAAGAGCTGCCAAATACAATCCAATCGGCTTTAACATTTTGTTTCATGAATTCTTCCATGGCAAAAGCATAAGCCAAAGCGCCAATAGCGCTAGAGCCGCCGTAAGGCACGAGATATGGTTTTTTGCCTTGAGCTTCTGCCTCATCAAAAGTTTTTGCTATTGTAGCATCGCGATCTTTGCGATCTTTAATGGTGATAATTTTGGCTCCAAATAAATTATCGAGAAGAAAATTCGCCGAGTTTTCCTTCGGAGTTTCACCGGTTAAAATCAAAACACATTCAAAGCCAAATTTCGCCGCCGCTGCCGCAGTTTGCCTGCAATGATTTGATTGAATAGCACCGCCCGAAATCAACATTTTCGCTCCCTGCTCTTTAGCTTCTCCCAAAAGAAATTCTAACTTTCTGGTTTTATTTCCGCCAAAAGCCAGACCAGTTTGATCATCGCGTTTGATAAAAATTTTCGGCCCACCCAAAGCTTTGCTAAGGCGCGGCATTTCTTCAATTACGGTTGGCAGTGAAGAAAAATGTAGTCGTGAGATTGGTTTCATAAGTTTTTACAAAGATGGTTTAAGAGACGCTAAAACTTAAAAAATATTTTTCCTTTTTCTTAAAAAACATAACTTCACTAATTTCAAAAGATTTAAATTGATTTTTTTCATATTTTTTTGGGTTTGGAGTTTTTATTTATAGTAAATCTGACAATTTTATTCCCCCAAATTCATCACCCGAAATGTCAAATTAATTCTTGGAACATTTATGGTTTTTGTTTTGGTCAAAGAGTGCAGCGCTCATTAGCGGCAATCCATACTTACCAAGCTTAAGAGGTTAAGTGTCAAATCCCGACACTGCTATAATAAACAGTTAGTGAAATAAGAAATCTGGGGACATTATAACAATTAAATTGGTCTCAAATTTTGTTGAGGATTAATTAGTATATTGTCCCAATATTTAGGGCAAAGCCAGATAATTTATAGACTTGAGATAGCTTATTTAATAGTTGACGCCAATAAATCGTCTGGGATCGGTGATAAAAAATTATGTTTTTGATTATTTAAATTTCTCAGTTTCATATTTAGCTTTGGTTCATTTCTTTTAACAAAAATTTCAAAAACTTATGGCAAATTATCTTATTATTTCAGCGTCAAGCGACATTGGATATGAAACGGCTGCAATGCTTAGAGCAAAAGGTCACAAAATTTTTATTACTTGCAGACAAGAAGAAAAATTAGAAATTTTAAAAAATAAATTTGAGTGCGCAGGAGCAATTTTAAACGCCACAAATTTTGCCGAAGTGGAAAATGTTTTTGATATTGCCATTAAAAATTTAGGAAGCCTTGAAGGTGTGGTTTCTTTTTCTGGTTCGGTAATTTTAAAGCCAGCTCATTTAACTTCTGAAGCCGAATTTTTGGCAACAATAAATGCCAATTTAACCACTGCTTTTGGGGTTGTAAGAGCTGCGGGAAAATTTATGAAAAACGGTGGAAGCGTGGTTTTACTTTCTTCGGCTGCTGCAATGCAAGGCTTGGCAAATCATGAAGCTGTTGCTGCGGCGAAAGGTGGAATTATTTCTTTAGCCAAGTCAGCTGCTGCAACTTATGCTGGACAGAATTTGCGTTTTAATGTGGTTGCGCCTGGATTAACCAAAACCAAATTAACTCAAAAAATTACCAGCAACGAAGCCAGTTTAAAATTTTCTCAAGCCATGCACGCTTTGGGCAGAATTGGTGAGCCAAGCGAAGTGGCAAGAGCGGTAGAATTTTTCTTGGATGAAAAATCAAGTTGGATTACAGCGCAAGTTTTAGGCGTGGATGGCGGGCTTTCAAATGTTCAACCTAAAGCAAAAATATAAAACTTTTAAAGTTTAAGGTGTCAAATGCCGACACCCTGACACTAAACAATAATTGACCTGACCCTTTTGCAATTTTCGTAGATGAAGTTTTAACAAAAATTATCTTGCCAAAATCCAACAATATGTAATTTCTATCAACCAATGAGTTAATAAATTATATGTAATAATGTACCCAAGGTTGAAGAGTGGTTTTACTTTTATTTGACGCAGGCTTCAGAACAAATCTTTATTAAATTTCCAAAAATATGAAGCAAAATATCCCAGATTTTATTTACGGAACGGCTTGGAAAAAAGATGCAACAACTGATTTAGTTGATCTGGCTTTAAAATGTGGATTTCGGGCCATCGACACTGCAAATCAGGCCAAACATTATTCTGAAATTTTGGTTGGCGAAGCTCTTTTAAAAAACGGCGTAGCTCGCGAAGAAGTTTGGTTACAGTCAAAATTCACTTCAATTGATGGTCAAGACAATCGCTTGCCTTACGACCCAAAAGCCAATATCACAACTCAAGTAAAACAATCTTTCGCTAGTTCTCTTGAACATTTACACACCGATTATTTAGATTCTTATTTATTGCATGGACCCTACAATTATCCGCTTTTAGGGGCTGAAGATTTTGAAGTTTGGAAGGTTTTAGAAGAGCTGCATCATTTAGGCAAAGCCAAGATGATTGGCATCAGCAATGTGAATTTAAAACAGTTAGAAATGTTGGTGGCAGAATCAGAAATCAAACCATCATTTGTGCAAAATAGATGTTACGCAAATAGAGGTTGGGATTTGGGGATTCGTGAATTTTGTCAAAAAAATAATATCCACTATCAAGGATTTTCACTTTTAACTGCCAACCCAGAAATTGTGCAAAGCCCAGAATTAGCAATGCTTGCCAATAAATATAAAGTAGAGTCTGAACAAATTATTTTCCGCTTTTCTAAACAAATCGGCATCATTGCCTTAACAGGAACAAGCAGCGAAATTCACATGAAAGATGATTTGAAGATTTTTAATTTTGAGCTATCTGAAGAAGAAGTGAGATTGATAAAAAATATTGGAAAGCCGTAGGCTTGAGGTGAATATCAAAGAAAATTTGAAATTATGAATTATTTCTACAAAACAATGAAATCGCCTATTGGCGAGTTAAAATTAGTTGCCAGCAACCAAGTATTAAGCGCAATTCTTTGGGAAAATGATGACTCAAAAAGAGTGAGATTTGAAAATCTTACCGAAAATAAAACTCACCCCACACTGCTAAAAACCGAAGCACAATTGTGTGAATATTTTGCGGGCAAAAGAAAAAAATTTGACCTTGATTTAGATTTTCGCGGAACAGAATTTCAGAAAAAAGTTTGGCAAATTTTGCTAAATATTCCTTACGGCGAAACTAAAAGTTATGGCCAAGTTGCTAAAGAAATTGGCAATCCCAAAGCCTCGCGCCCAGTTGGCGCGGCTAATGGTAAAAATCCAATTGCTATAATTGCCGCTTGCCACCGAGTTATTGGTGCATCAGGAAAATTAACTGGATTTGCGGGCGGCTTAGAAGTGAAAGCTTACTTGTTAGAGCTTGAGAAAAATAATTTATAAAAACTGTCATCCCGAACTTACCAAATCGTCATCCCGAACTTTAGTTAGGGATCTCTTTAGGCTCTTCAAAAAAACAACATGGAAAACATCATCACGCGTTACAAATTAACCATCGAATATGACGGCACAAATTATTGCGGCTTTCAAAAACAAACAGCAATTGAAGAAAATTCTGTAGAAGAAATTTTGGAAGAAGCTGTTTTTAAAATGACTCAAAGCAAAATAAAAATTTTTGTTTCAGGCCGCACCGATGCTGGTGTTCACGCGCTTGCCCAAGTTTTGCATTTCGATTTAAATAAAAAATTTCAACCATTTCAAATTGCTGATGCTTTAAATAATCATTTGCTTGGTGAAAAAATTTCGGTGCTGAAATGTGAAATTGTGGATAAAAATTTTCACGCTAGATTTGGCGCCAAAATGCGTCATTATCTTTACAAAATAACCAACCGCCGCGCGCCCTTGGCACTAAACAAAACGCGTTCTTGGCATGTGGTAAAAAAACTTG
>Ga0114975_10000134_pt1 | contig 54293 bp, 70 predicted proteins | sample S_130626_EF_Meta_FD_87031 | JGI IMG/M metagenome (GOLD analysis project Ga0114975, IMG submission 87031) | Freshwater microbial communities from Lake Simoncouche, Canada to study carbon cycling - S_130626_EF_MetaG | ecosystem: Environmental > Aquatic > Freshwater > Lake | place: Lake...
CAGTTTCTTGCGTTCCGCATCGGTCAGGTTCTTTGTGATTACATGGTGCGCGTCCATCGCCGCTTGAACCCCATCTTCCAATTCTTCGTAGAACACACCTAATCGGTCTGTTATTTGAGTTTCGCTCAAGGTGCTATCCACGCCCATACCCATCATAATCCCTTCTGCTGTGTCCATCTCCTTCGCAAAGCCCTGTGCAACACCCGCAAGCAGCCGTTGTGCGCCCCGCTCACTGAAATCATGGCCTTCCTTTCCATACTGTTCGGTCGCTGCATTCAACTTGTCGTGTAGCAACTTCAACTGCGCCCCGGTCAACTCGTCAACATTCACACCCATCTTGGATAGCATAGGTTTGGTGCTTTTCTCGTAATACTCCGCGTATTGCCCGGCGTTCTTCTTCTGCTGTTCCAACAACTCCGCTGCCGATGCGTTCTGCACCTTTGCAGCCGCCTTTGCAGCCTCCTTTGCGGCCTTCGCAGCCAACTCTTCTGAAGTCGGCGTTACAGACGCAATCGCTCCGTCAATCTTCGCAGTCATGCCGTCAATGCCTTTGACGATGCCTCCGCCAACGCTGTCGGGCAGCATACTTGCCAACCACCTAATCTCGCCAAGCCTCATCTTTAGAAACTCACCGAACAGCGTAGCGACACTCAATAGTGCCTTCTTTAGAACACCAAAAATAACTGAACCCAAAGTTCCACCAATAACTACTACCGCAGCAATTATTCCATCAACGAGGGCCAAACCAATGCCGCCAATGATTTCCAAGATGAAACCAAGCCCGGACCCAATAGCCTTCACCATGCCCCAAAGACCATTCAGAATGTCTGAAGCAAGAGCACCCCAATCTATTGACTCCGATGCCGTAGAGAAGTTTTCACTACTGAAGATACCCCCGACGAAGTTCAATGCTGCTTCCGTCAAGTCTAGGTTCTCCATAGCCTCAACAAAGGTTGCACCTAGATTTAGCAGCCATTCCATGCTGTCGCTCACCTTTTGGCTAAACCCTTCGCCGTCCAACCATTCGAGATTGAAGAAAGACATTGTTGATGCCAACGCATCTCCAACCGAAGCACCAATCCCGTTGGCCTGATCGTACAACTCGTTGCCAAACCCTTCGGTTGACATAACCAAGTCGTCCATCCAAGAAGTAGCAGCCTTCTTTGTTTCGGGAGAAGCGTAGGCCGCTCCAACCCCGGCTACTACCGACCCTACGGCAAGCAAGACAAGACTGCCTCCAATCGCCGTAGCCGCCGCGCCCGTTGCGCCCAACGCTACGCCAATGCCTTGAAGCATACCTGTCCCTGCCGCCATGCCTGTCGCATACCAACTCGTCGCTGCAAACGCCGTTTCTGCCGTTGCAACCGCAGCAGTTGTTTCTGCCGCAAGTGCCGATGCCGCAACCGTCGATGCTTGAGCCCCGGCAACCGCAGACGCAGTTGTTGCCGATGCGGTCATTTTAGCGGCTTCTAAGACTAATTCTCTAGCCGTATCCGCTTCTGACTTTGCAAACTTCAACGCCTTTAGCGCACCTTCATCTCGGCCACCCATAACCGCTTCCTTTACTGCACCACCTACCTTGCCGAATCCCTGCTTTGCATAACCAACGCCCTTCTTGCCTACCGTTGTGTCGGCAACGCTGTTGATCATGGCTGCAATCTTGGGAAGTGCGCCCGCAACGAGCGCAACCCCAAGCGGGATCGTTATGTATTTCTTGATTTCGGGATCTTCCCACATACCTTGCAGCAAGGTGCCAATCGTCTCTTTGACCGTCTCCCACGCAGTCGTGAAGAAGTTTCCGAGCGCAATACCAAACTTCGTGGCTCCGCTGTCGTCCACCCCGGCAGTCAACCCTTCACCGCTAAAGAACGCTTTGACGCTCATAGCAACGCCGTGCAGGAACTCTAGGATCTTGTTGGCGAACCCTTCTCCGTCAAACGCCATAAGCGAGACGGTCAGTTTGTTGATGAACCCCGCTGCCATACCAAGCATTTTGTCTATCGCATCCTTCACCTTCTGCGGCAACGCCTCCCAAATCGCAATGAAAGCGATTAGAACGAGGAAGATTGTGGCAGGCCAACCGATGATTGATGCACCAAGGGCTATCGTTGACAGAACAAGTTGACCCAACGCTTTTGTGAGGCTAGCAAGCGGGCTCAAGATGCCCGTAATAGCGTCCTTCGCTACCGAGAACAGTTTTAGCACGCCTATGAGCGCACCGAGCGCACCCGCGAGAGCAATCGCCACAGGAACGAATGTATCCTTCAGCGTCTTTAGGATTGTAAACTTTTCGTAGAGGCTCGCTGCCTTCTTCTGCGCCGCTGCCATTGCCCCTGCGGTGTCGTTCACGCCCTTGTGCAAGTCAAGGAACACGCCTGCCAAGCCAAGTTGTTGCACAGCCTTCAGTCGCCCGACCAACCCACCTTCCCCGGCTGCTTCACCGACCTTCTTGATCTGCGCCGTCAACGCCTTACCCTCTTGGCGCATCGGGAGCAGGAATCCGCTCACGCCAACGCGAGACGCAAGCGCAAACCGCTTCGTTAGCGGCCCCCAAGTCTCATTGGAGGCCAAGTTTTTGACCGCATCTGCTGCACCTTGATAGCCCTTGACCTGTTCGGCTGCAAACTGACCCGTGCCTCCGCCAATCGCTCCTAGCGTACTGTCAAACGCATCTTTCGCACGCGACACACCATCTGCGACAGTTAGCCCGGAAGCGTATGCCGCCTTGCCAAACTTCTCGAACGCTCCCTTCGCCTTGTCGGTTGCTTCCTCAATCCCGGTCATGTTGGTCTTGAACTCGTCTGCCTTCTCTTTGGTCAGCAGACCGACCTGCATCTGTGGTGCTAAATCAGCAAACTGCGTGTTCAACCGGGCAAGCGCAGGCTCTCCGTCTTTGCCCATTGCAATAAACCGCGCACGGAGCAGCAACAGCACCTTCATGGCTTCGTCGGGAGACTTGCCGATAAACGCATCGGCAACACCAATCCCGGCCTCCTGCGCTACTGACTTGAACACTCCGCCAAAATCGCCGCCCAACCCCGCGAGCATACTTTTGATAGCGTTCTGTTCTTCGTTCAGTTTCTTGGCAAATGTTACTGCCGCTGTCTGCGCCTCTCCCGCGTCACCGCCAAAGGTCTTGTAGATCGTGCCTGCCAACTTCTGCGTGCCAATAACTTGATCTTCAACATACTTTCGCTGCTCGGCAGCCTTCATGCTAATAAAGTCCGAATTCTTTTGCATCGAGGCTTTGAGGTCATCGAGGGTGGTTTTCATGGTGCCGAAGGCTACCTGACCCAATCCCCCGGCAAGTGACGAAGCCGTAAACTTGTCCAAGAACGAACCCGCTTCCTCGCCCGTGAAGCCGAACGAACCCGCAAGTCCGTTCAAGTTCTTCATCAAATCTTCAGAGGTGATCCCCGTGGCCTCTTCTGCTCGGAGGAAGTCCTTGAGATCAAGGCCACTCTTGTTCAGCCCCTTGCGGAAGTCTCCCGACAACCGACTGTATTCCTTCTGCGCTTTCGCAACTTGGTCAATGCCAAGGTTCATGCCGTAGGCGAGCGAAGATGTAGACGCAGTAAACTTGTTGAGGTCTTTACCCATCAACCCGGCCTGTGCGCCAATCACGCGAGCAGCCTTCTTGCTCGCTATCATCGTGCTTTCAAGGCCGTTGACTAGGTTGACGCTACCGCCAACCATCTTGTCCATGCCGTCAGAGATGTGAGACAGCGCAGCGGTGTTGAAGCCGCTGAACATAGCACCAAGCGTAACATTCTTGGCAATGCCTCCAAGTTTCGAGACTTGGCTCGAAATGTCAGACAGATTCTCTTGCACGGAACCAAAGGCAGACTTCAGCCCCCGATCCTGCGCCCCGAACCCGAATGTAAAGCCAAGCATTGACGGCATAAACTATCTCCTCGACCGTTTCGATCTCGCTTGCGAAACTGCCCGTTCGTTCTCTGCCTGCCGCTTTCGCTCCAACTCGTCCTTCTTCTCAACCAACCGCTTCCGGCGTGAGTAGGGTATTTCCATAACCTGTTGTGGTGCAATGTGCCACAACTCACACAGATAAAAGACCTCGCCTTCTAACGCTTCGACTGCCCCTGCGGGAAGAAAAAACCCGGCTGTGCCACGTCAAGGTCGCCTCGGAAGTCTGCTGCACAAGCAGGGCAAGTGTATTCAACATTGGTGTCGATAAAGCCTTCCGTTTCCACGAACAGATTGCGCAACTCATTGCGCTCACGGCTCCGAAGCCCCTTCAACAAAGTCATAGCAGAAGGAAGGCTCGTCATTCGGTTCAACACCGTGTCGCCAATCGCATCTACACGCGAAAGCAACGCAAGCGTGAGCAGGTCATTGTCAGTCTGTGGACGCTTCCGAAGGTTCTGAAGCCAATCCTCGTCCTGCCCGACCATGATGTGCCATTGCACCACAAGACCCGTCGAAAGGGTCGTCGTGATTCTGCGCTTCATCGGGTCTGCTACGCGGCGCGTCTCAAGGTCGGCAAGGCTGATCGTAATGCTGCTCTCTTTGCTGCAAGACGGACACTTGATCTTCGTGTCGTAGTCGTCGCCAAGAGAAGCCCGGCGGATAGCAACGAGCAACAGCATACGGTCAGTCGCCGTCAAGCCGTCAACCGCACGCGAGATCACACCCTTGTCCGTTGCTTCGCCAATACTTTCAAGGCAGTTTGTGATCACTCGGTTCAGACGCGGCAAAACAGGCCCCTTGCCCGCAAGCAAGTCCTCTTCCACGCCTGTCATCTCCCGGACCACGAACGATTGGTGCAATTGATTGCGTTCGTCCAACCATCCACAGGTCAACTCGCCCGACACCACTCCGCTTCTCGGCTCAACGATTTCCATGTTCATTCCGACCTCCATTCGCCTGACGGCGGTTCGATAAGTAGTCCACGATCAACTGCCGCATAATGTCGGACACAGGGCGACCTTGCGCCTCAGCCTCACGCCGAAGTTCGTCTGCAACCTCTCGCTTTAGGTCGAAGTTTACGCGCACACCTGCCTCCGTGAGTAGGACTTACTCACACCGGGCAGTCAATGCAAGCGAATGTCGCCACGTCCTACCTACTTGGCAACAGCCGCCAACCACCCATCGTTGGCATACCCTCTAGCAGCCCCAATGTCGTCGCAGATCGCGTGGAAACAGTAGGCGAACGACTCTTGGTAGTCGTCCTGCAAGGCCCGATTCTGACCGAGGCTAGGGTCGGCCATCACAGCCGCGTACTCGGCCTCACCGAGGCCTACAATGTGGGTGATAAGGTCGTCGAAGGAATCCCCGCCAAGGCAATCCACAACATCGTCTAGCCGCTCGTAGAGCGCGTTCACTTTGCCCCGGAAGGCCGCCTCTAGAGAGATCTTGATCTCGATAGCCTGCTGCGGCTCATAGGCCGCGTCAATCCGCGCCTTCAGGTCTAGCCCGATGCGCTTGTAGTCGTGGCCGTTGCGCATCCACCCCATGTCGTCAACCGCCTTCCAAAAGTCTTGATCGTTCATCTCATCCTCCAACTTTCGCAACGCCTATCGCTGCGACTATGTGAAGATACTAGCAGGACTTCCTGCCCTGTCAAGGACTTTTGTTCACCCCGCCCGTGCAATCGGTTGCACCAAAGGGCCGGGAGGCTACTTGTCCCGCTTCTTCAGCATCTCTTTCCAACGCTCGTTCGGAGACAGCGCGTTGTATCTGCCGTTGTCCTCAGCCTCCGCAATCGCTTCACGCAGGTCGGCAATCAGCATCTTGGCCTCTGCAACCGTGAGGTTGCCGCCCGTGTTCGCAGGCAGCGTTACCGCAATAGGCCGCTTCTCGTTGTCGTCGTTTGCGTATGCGTATGCCATGTTGCTGTCGTTATGGCAGGTCTATCCCTGCCTGTAAAGTATTATTCGCAGCGACCGCAAGCGCAGCCTGCCGATTCATCCACCCACCACTCGGCCCCACAAGCGGGTTCCCAATAACTGCCGGGGGATCCTTCCTCGACCGCTACGCCGACCGCGTAGAACCAACCCTCCGCGTCACGGACGATCAGACGATGTTCGTGGTTCCAAGTCGGCCCGAAACAGATCGGTTCAACGCAGCCCAACCCCGCACACTCATCTACGAAGTGGAAGAAGTCTGCCCACGGATCTCCGTCCGAAACATAGTCTCCAATCTCTTCGATCCAAACCTGTGCCATAGCAACCTCCTTCGGAACACCCGCTGTTCCTTTCAATGAAGATCTGTTCTAGCAGATTCACAAAGCGTGTCAAGTACCCCCACGATCTTTCGTCTAAGTGCCGAAGGCGGGAATCGAACCCGCACGCCCTTTCAGGCAACGGATTTTGAGTCCGTCGCGTCTGCCTATTCCACCACTTCGGCTTCTAATGCTTGCTTGCCTTTCGCTCGTCGGCCATTCTGCCCGTGTGAGGATCGTAGTTTTTCCACGGCTCCAACCTCGACAGGTCCACAGTTGCTTCCCATTCCGTCAACACCGGGAGCGGCGACCCGGCCATAAACGGAGACAGCCACCGACCTTGCACCACAATCAAACGCCGCATTGCGATTGCCTCGGCGCAATACTTCTTTGGTTGCCGCTTCATCCCTTCGCGCTCCAACTTGGACGGCGAACGTTGCAAATGGTGCATCGGGGTCGTCTTTGTGCTGACCCGCTTCTTAGGCTCGTTATTCTTCATCAATGTCTACACCCAACATCTCCGCGAACTCTCGAACCTCGCGCCGGCCTGCGTCCATTGACTTGAACACATCGACCATAGCCTTGCGGTCGGATTGGCTTATGGTGCGAAGAACCGCCGTCCACATACCGCTAGACAAGCCCGGAGCCTCCACCCAATAGTCTTGGTAGGCTTCCATTGTGTGCGGCGCGAGAGCGGTCAGCACCGAGCCAATCGCCACCCCGTAGAGCGCGATCTCGACCTGCGCGTGCTTGTGCGTCCGAAGATGCAGGAACTTGAGCAGGTTCAGAAGGTCTACCTTCCAATAGAACTCTGTGTAGGTCGCCACGGGCAAGATCGTCCGGGCCAACTCACGCGCCAAGTCCTTGCCGAGCAAGTGGTGGTACTCCGCGTGCGTCTGCGCCATGTTGGAGCGCATAGCGAACAGAATGTCGTTCGCCTCTGCGCAATCGAATGCACCATCACGGCCTTGGTTGTTCAGCAGCGATTGGTGTTGAACATAGTGATCCTCGGCCACATAGAACTCCTCCGAGAGAACCGAGTAGCGAGCCGACACCTCGTTGAACGAACCCGTCCGATGCCGCACCCACTGACGCGCCACGAAGATAGGACACTTCACATGGAAGGTGAACTCCGCCATCTCAAACGGAGTAGTGTGCCGATGCCGCATAAGGTAGCGGATCAGATTGCGGTCGTCGCTGACCGTCTTGGTGCCTTTGCCGTAGGAAACGCGAGCAGCCCGGACAATCGCGTTGTCCACAGTCTCGCCTTCCGCAACATTGCGGGGCATACAGTCAACGAACCGAATGAACCCCTTGTCCAACACAGGCATAGAGTGCGTCCACCCTTCAAGCAAGTCAACAGCCATGCAACCTCCTACTTGTCTTTATTCTTGCGGCCAAAGTCGGCCTTCCACATCAAAATAGCCGTGTAGGTGAACAGGCCCACCATGAGCAACAACATCAGAGCATCCCCCGGCACCTTCTTGCTCGGCGGAACGATCTGAACCCCTGCTAACGCATAACAGTATGACTGCATCACAACCTCCAAACGCAACCGATTGCACCTTACAGGCAGGGATTCCGTTTGTCAAGAAGGTTGTGGCCGGGAGCCGAGACTAGGACGGCATCAACTTCTCTTTCGCAATCTTCACAGCAGCAGCGTCGCCTCTGAAGTTGACCATCATCGTGCCATTGTTATCAACGCTTATGTCCAAGTCCAAAGAACCGTTGTAAGACCCGACACTTGCAACATCGAACCCGTAGTCAATGACGAACATACGATCTCCAATCATGCCCCAATTTGCAGGCTGATAGAGATCTCCCATCACCATTTCGCCGCCTTTGCAGGCACGGATCAACTCTTCTAAGTTGGACTTCTGATCGCCGCTCAAGTTGTATTGCCTATTCCAAGATTCGATTGCCTTGCCAAAGCCTGCGTAGTCACGCGAATAAGATGAAAACGCACGGGACAACTCTGCGCCGGGAACACCAAAGAACTTCCTCAGTTCTCCAAACCATTCTTGTTGCCCCGAAGCCGAGTTCTTGAACGGCTTGACTTCAACCGTCTGAATCCAATTGGAATACTGTGGAGGAACAGGCTCGCCGTTGACTTCAACGGAAGAAGCACGCTTGTTTATGGTGCTGTGGTCTATGATAGGAACGAACAACCGAGACTTGGTTTTCTCCCAAGCGCGGATCTCACTTGCGTTCTGTGCAACGCCCTGCTCGTTCAAGGCCAACTTGATAACTGTCTTGATCTGACCGCTAGGCTTGATGCCATAGTCTTTCAGCGTCTTTTTACCGTCCGAAGTAAACTCGTTGGCACTCACACTAAGCGCGATTGCGACACGCGACGAACCTTCGCCTAGCCGCTCCAATCCGTAGCGTTCCTTTTCCTTCTTATCCATCTTGTCAATCTTGCCGAACACGGGCTTTGCATTGTAGTATTCTTTGCCTGTGTTCGGGTTTATCTGCTTCTCCGGGTAGAGGACCTTCGGATCCATAAGCGGAGGAAGCGGTGCCTCGGTCAAGGCGCGGAGAGACTGAATAGACTTCTTGAAAGACATTGTGACCTCTTGAAAGTTATGGCCGACATACAGGCTGTCGCCGCTTGGTGCAATCACTTTGATACATACTGCGGAAAGCCGGGTCGCGCAACTGATTGCGTTTCGCCGTTGCACTTTTGGAATCTGTGACTATCCTACTTCTTGTAGGGGCGGTTGGGGAATCGCAGAGGCACAAGCCAAAGCCCGTCACGATGCTGTCCTTCGTCGTGGCGGGCCTTTACTTTCCTCTTATCCGGGCAGACCACGGGCCACACTTTCGGCCCCACTCTGCGAGCCATAGCGCATCTGCCTCGGCTATCAACAGATCGCGCTTCCACTTGTCCTGCGCGGATTCGCGGATTTGCTTCTTGAAGGAAGGCTGAAGATACCGCTTCGGCAACTCCAAGTCTCGATGCCAACTCGTATCACGATGCCGATGCAGCATAGCCTTCGCCAAGACGATTGCACCAAGACATTCCCCCAACACCCGTGCCGCATGAAACTGTGGAGACTTGTCGCTGACAGAACCAAGCGTCACCGATACAACCTCGTTGCCCAACTCGGCAAGGTGATCGGCTACCGATAACGCAGCGCGTCCAAAGGTTTCCGTCTCGATAAAGCGTGTCACAAGGATAAGCGAGCCGTCCTCGTTCAACGAAGCAACTGCGCCGTTTCGCTTAGGATCTACCCCCACGAAGATCATGCTACTCCTCCGTCACGGGCGTTACCGGATTGTTCCAAGTACCGCGCTTGGCGTTGGCGATCTCCCAATGATCCTCTTGGACAATGAGAGCCGTAGCGACCTCACTTTCAATCGGAAGTTGGAAGTCCGTGCGCCCGGCCGTAACATACTCCACGGGGCAGCATAGAACCGTAGCCCACCACGCATGAGAGAGCGGCCATACCTCTGCGCTCGTCTGCCTGTGATGCAAGGCTTGGCGGGATAGTCCAATCCGAACCGACAAGGCCGACATTGACCCGTAGATAGCCTTTGTCCGAGCGCGAATCATCTCGCCCGATACGGCGTGAGCCTGCCGACATTCCTTCTTTCGCGTTCTGCCTGTCTGCGTCTTACCAATCAACACTTCAACCTCCTACTTTTTGGGGGGATACCCAAAGTTGTCCACTAGGATACACGAATCTATCCACCCGTCAAGGACTTACTGAACTTCTTGACTTTCAGATGCAATCGGTTGCGCGAACAGGTCAATCTGATCGTCGCCCGGCTTCTTCCGCAGCACCTTGAGGCTAGAACCTGCCTTTGGTGCAGGCTTGACCACAACTTCGTCTGCAAACCCGCCGTTACGAAGCGCGTATTCAATCCGGGCCTTCGCTATCTCTAGGTATTCAGCATCTTGCTCGATGCCGATAAAGTTGAACCCTTCTAGCATAGCAGCCTTGCCTGTGCTTCCGCTGCCCATGAAAGCGTCTAGCACCACTCCGTTCGGTGGCGTGATGAGGCGGCAAAGGTAGCGCATGAGTTCTGTGTGCTTCACCGTAGGGTGATGGTTCTTGACCTTGCCTGCCGTTCTACTCGCGCCTGCGCGTGGGGAGTTTATGCCTGCCGAGCCTTCTTCTCGGTCAACCGCTTCTGCACCTGTTCTATCTACAAGATGTTCGCAGCCTTCCTCTCGGTCGCGGCGAGATGCTTTAGCACAGTAGAAGAAGCGGGCCGCGCTGCCTTTGCTTGGCTCTATGTTTTGTTTTGTAGGCTCCCGAACACCCCATGAATGTTGAACAAATGTGCCTTTGCCGCTATGCGCCCCGCCGTCAGGAAACCCCGACACCACCTCGGCGCTGCCGTCTGTGATAACATTAGCGGGCCATCTTCCCACAAAGGTTTTCTCGCCCGACTTCACATTACGGCCACCGCCTGTCGTCTCAAAGCCCCCCGATACCATCGTCAAGTCGTAGGTGCGTTCTTCCGTTCCAATGCGGCAAGCGTCGATGTTCAACGCGCCCGTGCCGTATCGCAGCACATTCGCCGCTACTGTTCCTTCAAGCGGCTTACGCAAAAGCCACCAATCTTCAGCGGCAGGTTTCAATGCGGTTCCCCAACCTTCCCACTGTTTCGCTTCGGGCGTAGCCGCAACCGTTATTGGCACCTCGATGGGTTTTACTCCTACGCTGTTTGTGTTCGATGCGTAAGTTCCGCCCTTCTCCGCTGTGCTCTGCGCGGCGTTGCCTCCTAACCGCTGATGCCCGATAACAGGTCTCTGCGCTCCCGCCGCCTTGTCTATCGCCTTGCCGACATTCAGCGACTTCGGGAAGCCTGTGCCAAACAAATGCACCACTTTGTCTCTAGGCTCCCAACCTGCGTTCTCCCACGCCGTTCCTGTCCAATGGGAAGTCCGAGGCAAGGCCCATACCAACGCATGACCTCCGGGCTTGATCACGCGAAGGCACTCTCGCGCAATCGATTGCATCCACGCAATCCAAGCGTCACGGCCACCCTTGTCCGTATCCCACTCCTTGCCCATGAACGCGATTCCTGCCGGGGGGTCGGTGACGATTGCATCCACCGAACAGGAAGGAAGCGTCTTGAGAACCTTTAGGCAGTCTCCGTGGTGCAGCGTGAACTGTGTCATGCCTGCTTGCTCGCTTCATAGGCCGCAATCCGTTCACCGATCCACTCCATGCAGTTGACCGCCATGCTGTTTCCTAGTGCCTTGTAGCGAGGACCGTCTGAAGCGGGCTTGCCACGAAAGGGAATCGCTGTCCAATCGTCCGGGAAGCCCTGCAAACGCTCGCACTCGCGGGGCGTGAGGCGGCGCACGTCGAAGGTTGCGGCATAGACCGCTGCGACCTGCTGCGTGACCTCCGACGATTGCGGCGACCTCGACGGATCGTTGCTCGCGGTGAGGGTCGGCACCACAACATAGGGAGCAGAAGCCTCCAAGCAAGCAGGTGCGCCGTGTCCTCCGGCTGTCCTCAAAGGAACATGAACATCACCCGTTGTAGTGTTGTTGTAGAGGTCAACCCCAACTGCCTTCGTCTCAAAGGCAACGCAAGACCCGCAAGCACGCTCCGTGATTAGCGTCTGCGAAACATCTTCTACATCTGTGGTCGCTGACCTCAAGGCCACCGTTCCTACCGTTGTGACAGTAGGTGCAGCGTTAGGTATCATAACTGCTGCGTAGCCCTGCCCCGGCTTGCCGCCACCGCAAGTAAGCGGATAGGAAATCTCGTCGAGTGACATCGTTCCACGAAACCCGTTCTCTTGGAAAGCAACGGGCTGCGGAATGAGAACTGCATTGGTGTTGGTTCCGTGCTGCTCGCGCACGACACCCATCACATCACCCGTGAGTTTGCTGTTGTAGACATCAAACGCAATCGGTTGCGCGTGCGCGACAATCGGCACACCTACTAGATGCGCGGTTTCATTGTATGGAGCCCAACCTGAAGCACCTTGCATTTTTGCCGTTAGGGTCGGTGACGGATCGTAGAATGGAACGGCCCGCGCTGCAACAATCGGCACGCCGCGCCCCGTTCCATCTTCGCTGCTATCATGCCGCTTCGTCAGCGCGTGCGACACGTCTGCGAGCCCTACGGCGTGCGGCCCCTTTGCCACAAGTGCGCTCATCGTCTCGCGTCCATCCTGAAGCGGATAGGCAACTATCGTTTCACTACCTCCGCCAAAGTCGCCTCCGGATGCGCGAAGCGTTCCAACACCTACCTTCCATTCTCCAAACCCTTTGCCTGTGTATGGCATCAGATTCGGACGTTCAGTGACAATCGGATTGCCCGTCACGCCGTCACGCCCGCACGATGGCCCCTTGTAGTCGCGGGCCGACAAAGTGGTGGCGACTTCTTGATTGGGCGCGTATCGGCTGATCACCACAGGGGCAGGAGCAGAAATCATGCGCCCCGTGCAAGCATCTTGCAGCGTTTCGCCTACGGTTCCCGCACAGATTGCGCCGACTGTATCAACGCCTGCCTCAAGGCTTGCGGCAAGGCCTTTCCCCGCCTTTCGGCGCGTTGAAGTATCCCGTTGCACGCTCTCGCGCTCAAATAGAACCGCTGCGGCACTTTCGCTGTCTCCAAGACATCCGACAACGAACACACGTCTCCTGCGCTGCGAGACGGCGCGTGGATGCCCGTTGCTTCTGCACCATTGAGCGTCCAAGACCCGGTAGGCCCACCCATACCCCAACTCCCCCAATGCCCCGAGGAAGGTTCCAAAATCCCGTCCTCCGTTGCTCGACAGAACACCGGGGACGTTTTCCCACACAATCCATCGAGGCCGTAGACGGTCAGCGATTGCAAGATAGGTAAGCATGAGGTTGCCTCGCGGGTCGGCAAGCCCTTTGCGTAGTCCTGCAACGGAGAAGGATTGGCAGGGGGTTCCTCCCACAAGAAGGTCAATTGATCCGGGTGCGAGTGGCCACGTTTCATGCTTCGTCATGTCTCCAAAGTTAGGAACATTCGGGTAATGGTGCGCCAACACCGCCGAAGGGAACTTCTCAATCTCCGAGAAGCCCACAGCCTCCCAACCAAGCGGGTGCCATGCGACAGAGGCCGCTTCGATACCGCTGCAAACAGATAGGTATCTCATAGCCTCACGACTGCATTCTTGTTGCTCATCTTCCAACCTCCAACAAGCACCATAGGGCGCGTTCCCCCTATTAGCACAGGTTCCTCGGTCGTCAATAACTTCCGGTCAAGCCCCTACGGGAACATTGCCGCCGTCATTGTCGTCGTCGCTGTCCTCAACCGTCTGAATGATGCCCATGCGGTCGAGGTAGTCTCGCTCGTCATTCAGAATCTTCAGTTGCCTGCCCTTCTCCCGCAGCCAACAGGTACTACACAGATGCTTGGGCCGCTTGCCGCTCCAATCGACCCGCGCAAAGTGGACATAATCTTCCGCAACAAACTTATTGCAGATCGAGATTACCACATTCTCGCCGTAGGCAATGTTGCCGTATCCGACATAGTACGGATACAGCGCGTGAACGGTTGGATCCTTCACGATGCACTCGGTCTTTCGTTTGCCTAGACGCGCCATTACTCGCCCTCCTCTACATAGGGTGAGGCAGGGCCGGCTTTAGGCTCGTCCTGCAAGGTCGCTATGGCCTCGGCAAAGGCATGGTTGATAACAGGGTAGATGCTCACCGCAGGGGTGGCATGAATAGCCGCGCACAGCCGTTCTAGGGCCATGCGCAGATCGTAGATCCGTTGCTTTGCGGCGTTGCGCTCGGCAATCAGCCGATACTCGTTATTCACCGCTACCCTCCACACGCGCCACGCACGCCTTGTACGCTTCAACGCTCCGCCCGGAACACTCCGCGAACCGAAGCGCACGCTTATCGTTGCGGCTCACATTCGCCGCCACCGCAAACACGGCAATCGCAACAACGACAACAACCAAAACAATCTCAATCGGCTTCAGCATCGGAACCTCCTTGCAACGGGCCAATCCCGTCGAACCCGAACATTCTAGCAGACCTTGATCTTGTGTCAAGTATTATCCGAATACCCGGCCCACCCACGGAAGGACGGGTCATGCACAACAGTCGCAAGTGTATTGTAGGCTCGGTCAAGGCTCGTTGACTCGACCGTAACACAGTCCACCTGATCGGGTGTTCCCGTCCGAAAGACCTCATAGCAGATCTTCGCTACGCCATTCGGCTTCACCTCGACAATCGAAACAAAGCGATCATACAACTGACTCGTTTCACGCCACACAACTTGCATCTTGGCCTCCTATGCAGGGTCAATCCCTACCAACGGAGCAAGACACTATCAGTCGGTTAGCCGTGTGTCAAGAACCTTTACCGAACCTCGGAGCAGGTATGCCGGGCGCGACTATCCATAGTGGTGCTACTTCCCGCTTATCGTTGTCGAGCAGCCGCTTGCGCTTTTGCTTCCGTCTCCGAAGCATCTCAAGCGGAACATCCTGTGGGTTCCCCCCGGCATACGGCCACGGTGGAGGCGCACCAACTAGGAAGCCCATAGGGTCGGTCGCAATGTTACCGCTTGTCGTCATGGTGCCTTCCTAGCCTCGACAAGCGAGATCAGACTGTTGATCAAACGGCGCATACTCATTCTGTCCTCCAAAAAGTGGAACGCTCGCACAAAGTAACCCATTCCGTTACTCCGTGCAAGCGTTACACAGGTGCAATCAATTGCGTTTAGGCAGAGAAGTCCCGGCGAATAAGCACGAAACGAGGCTGCGTAACAGCAGCGACCACAGTCAGCGTGTCGCCCGAAGCAATCTTCTTGAACTTGAAGTCAACCGTGGTGCCGCTAACCGCCGAGAACCACCAACGGATAACAGCCGTTCCCGTAGTCGCCGTGATGTAGTTTGCAGGGATGAAGAAGTCAGCAGTCGGCCCCGTCGAAAGAACGGCCTGCACATAGAAGCCCGTCGAGGTATTGGCCGTAGCGGTGAAGGCGAAGCCAAAGTTGATGTCGGCGCAGTAGGTGGTCGTCGTGGTGCTGTCGCTCTCCACCGAATCGGGGATCGTGAACGGCGCAGCGAGAAGGCTCACATACGAAACCGTAGCCGTCAGAGTTCCCGCGCCGCTAAAGGCAACCGACACAGGCTTGTCGAGATACCAAGTCGCAGCCGCCTTCTCCGCAACCAAGCCCTGCGGCGTGGCGTAGATCAGCGTCTCACCTGCATCGGGAGCCGGGATCGGGTTGGCAGTCGAAGTGCCAACCTTGTCGAGAACGAGGAGATAACCGTTAGGATCAACATACGCCATGAGAAACCTCTAGTGTGAGAGACGAAGTTACCGCCGCCAAAAGATCGTAGGCGCAACAGATACGGCACTCACATTAGAATTGCAAGCCCTTTCGGGCGCGACCCCTAGCGGGGGAACATACGGGCAAGGAGAGCGGCATTTCGTCGCTGCCACCAAGCCTCGTTTGCGGCGTCCTGCTCGGCGGCAAAGGCGTTCTCGTTGATGTCCTGCGCCGGACGGTCAACCCGCTTGGCAACGGGCGCGACCTTGGAAGCGGGCGTGACCATAGCGACGAATCGCGGGTCGTTCGGAACCCTCCACTTCTTGCCCGGCTCACGCACGCGCTGAAGGCCACGCGCCTCAGTCGTCTCAACGACCAACGACTTGCCGTTGACCTTGACCACTACGCCCTCGGTCTTTTCACCGTTGGGCCGACCAAAGGAAACAATGTCACCCTTTCCAAACATCTTCAACCTCCGCTTAGGCAGTCACCGTGACCACCGTTGTTACCTACGCATCCTAGCAGATACCTACTGCCTGTCAAGTATTATGCTAGCAGAATCTTGGCTTCGTCGCGGTCAACCAAAACCACGGTTCCGAACATCTGAAGGTCAATCGGCCAATCCGTCTCTGTGCGTGTCCGGATCGACCACGCCACTAAACCCTGCTCCTCGCCTTGTCGGTTCTGTATCGCAACCGCTCCGTGGGCAAGTTTGATAACCTCAAAGTCGCCACCGACGATCTCGTTGATTTTAGCAAGCGTTAGATCTTGCTCCTCCGTGACTTCTTTATCTCCCTCACTACTCACCCGGACCACTCTAATCATCTTGTCCTCCTACTTTACGGATACCCATTACCCGTTCCTGTCCACCCATTGTAGCAGGTCTGTCCACCCTGTCAAGTATGTCAGTCGAGAAACTTTGTTGAACAATCCGTATCGTGATACTTGACACACGGATAACCCGCCGCTAGGATAGTCGTTGTCGGAACGGTTCCGATAAGTTGCAGGAGAGAGAACATGAGCAAGGCAGAGGCAATCGTGTGGCTCGCAGAGGCAAGGATGGAGCGAGACCGGGCAGCGGAGGCATGGAACGCAAGCGGAGCGGAGATCAGGCGACTGACCGCCGCCCTCGCAGCGGAAGAGGCCAAGAATGACACGCTCAAGCGCGGGTACTACACGGCATGGAACGCCGTGGGCAACGCAACGGCAGCACGCGACAAGGCATTCCGCGTCGAACGCGCAGCCGAGAAGTAGGAGACGAACATGGACACCCGAAACGCACTGATCAACCACTTTGTCGCCAAGTATGCGGCAGCGATCCTGTCTCACGCAGAGGCAGACCGCCGCTACACGGGCGCGAAGATCAACAACAACCTGCCCGGAAAGGGCCGGACGAACGAAGATCTCCACGCCGCCTATCAGGAGTGGCAGGCCGCAGAGAAGGCGTGGTTCGCCTCCCTCGCCGTTCTGAACGCAGCGGTTGAGGACCACAACATCGTTATGGCCTACCTCGACGCGAACGAGGCTTAGGCCGAAGGCGCAACCGATTGCGCGGCTTGGAAGGCAAAGACCTTCGCAGCCTCCACATCGGACGGGAAGTGAAGCCCCAAGTCCATGCGTGACTGTCCGACCCGCTCCGCGATACGCTCCAACCGACCCGCGTGCGCGGGATACCTAGTGCCTAGCACATAGGCTAGCAGGTAGGCTTGGAAGGCATGACCGCTCGGATACGCAGGTGTGTCTGCCGTCTTTGTGTCGTAGGGCTTGAAGTCCATGCCATACATAAAGGCAAGCCTGCCCGGTCGCGGCCTGCCGTACTGAAACTTCAACGTGAGCAGGAGCGGAACAGCCTCATGCACCAATGCGTCTAGGTAGCCCGGCCGAACCTCAAGGCCGTTCACTTCCGCGTAGTCGATAAATGGTGCCGCTACATCCTTGTCTACCTTGTAGGCAAAGTCCAAGTCGCGGCTCTTATCCTTCTGCAACTTGATCAGATACTTCAACTCGTTCTGCGCTTCCAAACTGTCGTTCGGCGGAAACGGGATCACCGGGAACTGCGAAGCCGAGATAGGGATAAGGCGGCTCTCCACCGCCATTTTATCGCGTTCCTCAGGCAGCGGAACAGCCATGCCAATCCCCGACAAGAACCGGATTGCGTCTACCGTGTTCATACCGCCCCCTCGCCTCTAGGCTTGTAGGATAGCACCACTTTGTAGATGTTGTTCTGTTCGTCGCGCTGCTTCAAGTCTCGCGCTTCAATCTCGACCTCTTGGCCTCTGAACAGAACTTGCAAATCTTCAAGGTTCAGACGCACCGTGAGCGTTACGTCGTTCGTTGAGAAGATGTTTGCCACAGCCCGGCCACGACCACGGACAGGCTTCGCCTTGTTCGCTCGGCCAATAGATGGTGCAGCGGCTTCGCCCAAAATCGGATAGCCCTCGTCCTCAAACGGAGTGACCTGTTCCTCTTTCGCAAGCACGCGCTTCACCCACGCAGCCGCAGGATCGCCGCCCCATAGCAGCCATGCAACATACCCCGGACTAGGCTCGCTGTCGTCGCCAAACCCTTCACCCTTCTTATCGACCTCATGCCGAGAGAAGTAGGCCGCCATGCGCTTCACCGACGAGAGCGATACCTTACCCCCGTCTGCAAGTTGGACGGCACGGGAAACGCCAATGTCGGTGCCTCCAAGAGATTCGGTTGCACCAATCTTGCCTGCCTTCTGCAAAGCCTCGCGCTTCTTCCGAAGTTCAAGCCCCTTCTTTGCCGCAGCCGCAATCTGCTTGGGAACCGGGTAGCCCCCGCGCCCGGACGAAACTTCGTCAGACGATGCGCCCGAAGGGGTCTTTCCGAGAGGCTTCAACCCACGCTTCATCAAAGCGTCCGTGGACACCTGAATCGTGGGCGAAACGCTGTCTCCGGCTTCCACAAGCATCCTACCGAGCCGCGAGAACTTCATGGTGTTTCAGCCTACTCCTTTACCAACTTGTAGCCCTTGGGCATGATTGCTTTGTCAAGGTTCAGGGCTTGGGAAAAGTCTGCCTTCGTCAAATCTGCGTCCGTAAAGTCGGAACGCTCAAGGTAGGCACCCTCAAAGTTTGCGTTCATCAACTTTGTGCGCCTAAAGGTTGCGCCTGTCATGTTTGCACCGTCCATAGCCGCACTCATCAACTCTGCGTGACCAAAGTCTGAACCCTTCAGTTTCATCTTCTTGAACTCTGAATACTCGCTTTTGCCTTCAGCAGTCTCGATCAAACGCTTCATACTCATGGTCTAGCCTTCCTTCTTGGGAGCGAATGACTTCCGCTCCAAGTTACCTGTCAACAACGCGGAGATCCCACCGAACAGCGCAAGCCAATCAGTCTCTACAAGCGGTTCGCCACCGAGCAACTTTGAGATTGGCCCGGCGCAGATGCCAAGAACAGCACCAATAAGCAAGGGCGCGTTGGCGAGGATGTCCTTCGATACCGAAACCTTCATAGTAGCCTCCGTAGAAACGCTTTCGCGCACGCTACCACACGCTCGGACAAGCCGCAAGCAAGGTTGTCACACCTCGCTGTCACAGCCTGTCACAGCCCCGCGCAATCGGGTTGCGCGACTATCGGCCCTTGCCGAAGTCGGGATCCAACTTGCGGAAGGCAAGCACATCTTCAACATGGCCCTGTGCAACCGAAACCGCTTCCTTCAAGCCGTCGAGCAGATCATACTTCTTGTTGAACAGCACGTGCGGGTCGTTGCTCGGCAAGTTGTTCGATGCGTCCGGGCCGATTGACTGCAACTCAAAGTCCTTGATCTTGCCCGTCTTGCGGTCAGCGTAGACATAGATCTCAGCCGAAAGACCGTTGCTAGCCTCTGCGTCCAAAGTGGCCTGCCAATCTTCATGTTTGTTGCCACTGATAAATACTTCGTGGCGCTTGTCTTGCTTCAGCCCGGCAGCGTCGAAACGCTTGCCCAACTCGGCAGCGAAGGCACGCGCCGCAGCAACATCAGTAGGAAGCGCCGGATAGTCACCATCATAGGTATCCAACTCGGCAGTAATTTCGCCAAGCCCTCGACCTGCGGAAACTTGCAGATGCGCAATACCCGAATCCCGCCCCTTCAAGGCTACAAAACCCGATGATTCCGTGGCTTCACTCAATCTACGCATAAACTCACTCATTCTTGCCTCCTAGTTGTTAGGCAAAGATACTTTACACACGATCTTTCCGCTGTCAAGGCGAGCTTGTGCGATAGCGCGGTCTAGGATCAGGTGCAGAATCGTCGTACTGTTTGTTCTCAAGGTACTTTGTTCGGTCCTCAAGGTCAGTCACCCGGCGGTCGAGCAGGTCGATCTCACGACGATACATCGTGCTGATACGCTCCTGATCTTCAATCCGCCGCAGCGCATCGTCAAGCGTCTTGCCAATCGCCTGCACATCTTCGCGCAGGCTGTTGTTCGTCACAAGCCCTGCACCATTGCCGCCCATGATCAGGACGACAATTAGGTACAGAAGCGGATTCTGCTTGGCCCAAAAGTTCATGTTATCGTCCGCCTTTTGCTCGTTGTTTGGTTCAATCATGGTGCAACCTCAAACAGCCAACAGCGGATCAAGCGAGAACTCTTCGTAGTAGGACGGACTGACCTCTAACTCTGCTATCGACACATCAGCGGAGTTTGCGTCCAAGTCGCCGCCGAGCGAATAGCGCGTAGGGATGCAATCGTAAAGAAGATAAGCCTTCCCGAACGCCTTGATCACCTCAACATACCCCAATCCAACCGGGGCCGGATCACGCGCATACCCCGCATCAACATCGAGTGCTGCGCTCGACAAATGCAGCACCATAAGATTGCGGTGCGGCTTGTCCGTTCCGTTCATAGCGTTTGTGATCCATTGGTAGAACGAACTGTCATACCGAGAAACACCCCGCCGCAGCGTCACCGAACTAACTTCGTAGCCCGTTACATAGGTCGTCGCAATTGATTCGTTGATCGGGGAAACAGTAGCCGTGGTAGCGGTCAACTCCGGCAGAGATACCCCGGCAAAACCGCCCACCAAACCACCCGAAAGGCCCGCACCCACAAAAGGGTTCAGAACCACAAACGGAGGCTTTATGCTTGCCCCAAACTCAAAGACCCAAAAGTTGTGGCTTTGCAAAAAGTCGTCGTATCGAACCCTAGCCATTGGCTACCTCTTGGTGCCTACGGTTACGCGCCCGCTTCGACTTCCTTGACCTCGAACCACTCCAAGGCAAAGTCGCACTCGCCCATCGCCACTTCCGACGAAGTAGCATCCAAGTCTGCGCCCGGCTTCGCGCGGGTAGGCAAGCACTCATGGCAGAGATAGGTTCGCGCACACCGAGCAGGAATCTTGGCGTTCTCGCCAACATCGTACTGCGGGTCTGCGGCTCCTTCCGGGAGGACCATGTTGTTTCGCGTGAACTGACTGATCAAAATGTCAGCGCGGTATTCTGCACCACTAATGGCACGAATGATCCAATCATAGAACACTGTGTCCTTGACGACCACGCCGCGCATCAAAGACACGTCAGAAACCGTGGGAACGCCCGCGAACTTCTTGGTGTATTTGTAGGTTCCCTCACGGTACTCAACTGCGTCCATAGACACATCGGGGAGCGAACAAGACTGAAAGCCCGCCTTGCTATCAACACCCGTGTTGCTCTCGCCCGTTCGGTCATAGTTGATCGGATTCCAACCCTGCCCGGCAGTAGCAACAGTCTCAACGTGGAATCGGAAGTTCTGAAGGAAGTCAGTCGCCTGCGCTCTAGCCATGATGCACCTCTACGAGAAGATATTTTGGAGTGTTCGGTAGCCCCAACCGCCGCCAACAAAGAACATGATGCGTGCGTCTGCTGTCAACGCACCATTTGTCTCAAACACAAGGCTGTGGCTAGGAGGAACGAAGATACCGCTGTTTGGAGCGTAAACGAAACTTTCGGGGGATACCAAGGCTTGCCCTTGCACATCGATCAGCGTGTTGTTGTCAAACAGCGTGAAGTCGAAAGTTGCAGGAGTGGCGGCAGGCCACAACGCGCTGCGGATAGACAGCCTAAAGTCGGTCGTGCCTTCACCCTTGAACATAATCTGCGAAATGTAAGTGCCTGTGTCAGCAGTAGCCGTCAATAGACCACCCTGCGTACCTTGCCCGTAGAAGTTCACCCGGCCACCCCAATAGGGAGCACCCTGCGTAATGGTGCCAAGAACGCCGTCCGTGGCGACACCTGTAAAAGTGTTGCCCGTTGTGACTTCTTGGATAACTATTTCGGGAATGTACGCCATTAGCCCGCAATCGCCTTCTGTTGGAAGCGGAATACCACAAACTCGGCCGGGCGGGTCGGAGCAACACCAATGTCGCAAGTGAGGATGCCCTGCGCAACCTGCGCGGGAGGATTGTTGCTCCCGTCACAGATAACGAAGAACGACTGTGCAGGGGTGTTGCCCGTGAAGTAACCCGCGCTGTAAAGGCCGAGAAGGAAGGTTTCGACCGCAAGCCGAACTCGGACCTGCAACGCCGACCCGTTGTTCTCAAACACGAACTGCTGCGTGTTGTTGAACACCGACTTCTCAAGGAACATAAACAGACGGCGCATCTGAATGTATGGGAACTCGCCGCCAATCTGAAGCGTCCGTGCGCCCCAAACGACCCGGCCCGTGGTCGGGAACTGCACCAAGTTGTTTACGCCGACTTGGTTCGTCACGCCTGCCTGATCGGGAGTCATGTAGAACTCCAAACCCGTCGAGAAGTTGAGCGTGCCACGGGTCGTTCCCGCAGGTGCCGTCGAAACATTCGCCGTAGCGTCCGTCCGAGCATACACGCCCAAGATGTGACCGCCCGGAGGCTGCAACACCTCCGTCTCCGAAACGGGGTCGATGATGCGAATGTGCGGGTAGTAGAGGGCCGCACGCGACGAGTTTTTGGCAAGCGTCAGTTGCTTGTAGTTGACCGCCTGTGCATTCGTCAGACCGCTCGGAACCGACAAGATACAGAAGCGATCCTTGCGCGTCTCGCAGTAGTCCACAAGATCCTGCGACACCAAGTAGTCCGTCTCGAAGTCGGGGATACAGATGTTGAGGATGCTCTCAACGGTGTTGAGCGAGTAGAGGCCGCTGTTGCTTGCCGCCAAAGCCGGGGCAGACACCACCGAGCGCGTCAACGCAGAGCCGTCCGAACCACCCGAAAGCGTGACAGAGGCCGAAGTCGCAGCGGCAGGGTTGTAGTAGGTTACAGTCTGCACGCCCGCGCCCGAAGGCCCACGCGCAGGGTTGTCCAAGAACTTCCAAGTCAACGACAGCGAACCAACCGAAGTGGGCGATCCGTAGTCAATGGTGTTAGAAGCAGACGGGTCGAGAACAATGTCAACCGCCGTTCCCGTTCCAAGATCGGTGATGTTGCCTTCACCATCGTCGGCAATCAGAACCGTTCCGATAGCGTAGTTGATCGGCTCCAAGTTAGAAGCCGTCTGAAGCGTAACCGTTGCAGGGTCGAACTCGGGATCGGGATTGCCGCCGCCTGCTACAAGCGTGATGGTAGCCACAAGGTTTCCACCCACAATCGAAATGCCCGATGAAGCACTCACAACGTTACCCGCAACGAGCGTTCCTGAAACCGTGAAAGTGTCGGACGACGAAACATAGGTGAAGGTCTGATCGGTAAACGCGACAGAACCGGCAACATTGCCGCTTGCTTTCGCAACCAAGATCGTTCCGTTCAAGTCGGTTTGTGCCGTCGTAAGCGTAACGGTGCCGCGACCCGCTGCAATGTCCTGCGCAATCGTCTGATAGGCAGCCGGGAGCGTGTAGGTCAGCACCAAGTTTGCGCCGCTCACCGCAAAGGTCTGCCCGACGACAGGCGTAGCGGCAATCGTGTTCTCCAACGCGAAGGAACCCGTCAGCGAGAACGGGGCCACATCATTCGCAAGCGCGTAGGTGAACGAACGAACCGTGCCGTTGTAGGCAGGAGCCGAGGTCACAGCCGCAGCCGTCACAGGCACGCCGTTGAAGGTCGATACGCCCTCGTTGTTGCCCTCAGCGGTCACAGACACATACTGCGACCCGGTAACTTCGTCGTTCAACACAGTCGCAATGAACGAAGTGCTGCTTGGATCCGTGAACGAGATAGCGTCAAAGGTTTCAAGCACGGAGTTGGAGTTCGCCGTGTCCACAATCTGCACCACATAGCGGGTGTAGGTCGCGGTGTTCACCGTGTAGTAGTTGGGGTCGCCCGAAATGGCCACCACATAGTCGTCGCCACGCGCACCCTCCCACTTCACGTCGAACGAGAAGGTCTTGTAGTCATAGGCAGCGGTAAAGACTGCCGCAGATAGCGTCGAACCCGCAGGGCCGCTGATCGTGATCTCGCCCGAAGCGTAGTCAATGGTGCCGCTCAAGCCGACAACCGCGCTAGTCAGAACGCCCGAACCGTTGTCGGTCAGCGTTCCGTTGGCCGCGGTACCGCTCGTAATCACAATCGAGACAGTCGAAGGCGCAACCGGGGTCTTGTCCGTGCCGTTCGCACCCGTGAAGGCGGCGAAGGTCGCGGTCAGCGTGCCTGCATCAGCCGTCAAAGCCTCGCCCGTCTTGGGGAGCGCAATGTAGCCTGCCGCAGCCGTAGCATCGGTAGGCGTAACGCGCACCACTACAAGGTTCTGCCCGCCGTTCTGAAAGAAGGCGTAGGCCGAGGTCGTCATGCGCGAAAGCGAAGTGAACGAACCGAATCTGCCAACATAGTCCGTGAACGAGGTCACAGCCGTAGGCGTGTTGGTCGGCCCCTGCAAGGAGCCGCCAATCATAGAGCCAATAGACGGAGAAACGCCGTTGATGCCAACGGCATTGCTAGGCACTTCCTCGATGTAAACGCCGGGATAAGTGTAGGTCGGCATCGTCAACTCCTATCAAAAGTTTAGTCGGTTTCAGTCTTGGCAAAGCCACGCCGCTTGCGCAGAGGTGCAACCACAGATTCATCGGAAGCCGCTTCAACTTCAACAGGTTCGTCAGCAGGAGCATCAACCACAGGCTCACTAGGAGCATCTTCCGCAACAACCGAGGCTGCTACGGGTTCGTCAAGCACAGCATCGGCAGACTTGGGAAGCGGCGCATCTGCTACCACCTTCGCCTTCGTCGTCAATGCCGCCTTGCCCTCTACGAAAGAATCAGAGAACAAATGGGGCTTCTCAACCGCGACCTGCGCAATCGGTTGCGCGGGAACGAGGTCAACCCCATCCTTGGGCGCACCCGTGCGGCGCAGCACCTTGCCAAGCCGCTTGAAAGACGCGCTGTTCTCGATGCTCGAATCAACAAAGATCGTGGAGTATGGGCGGGCTGCGACAACCTCGCCCTTCCCAATCGGGATCGAGAGAATGGTGCTTCCGGTGTAGTAATACCAAGCCATCAACAATCCTTGTGCCTTGCCGCGATCTCGGCGTTGATCCGAACATTCGTCTCAATCGTGCTAACCTGTATGCCAATGTTGGGCAAGGTTGTCACGATCTTATCTTCAGTTGTCTGCGCTTCCAAGTCTAACTCTCCGCGAATGCTAAACGAGATCGTCCAAGAGATCGTCCGGTCGGCTATGTCTGCCAATTCTGAACCGTCCGATACCGACACCTCGCCCGCATCGTAAAGACGCTTATCGCCTAAACTATCAAAAACTGCAACAGAGAAAAAAGGTGGCCTACAAACTTTCAGAACGCTCATCAACAACGGGATGCCCGTGTTCTGCGTCCGGGCATAGACCTGTATGTCGTAGGAAATGTCGAACGGGGTCGGCAATGGTGCAGACACATACTTGTTGTAGCCTGTAAGAACCTTGCCCCCGGATTGGATCATCACCTTCTTGGCATCAGGCGCGACTGTTCGCTGATAACCGTAGTAGGGAGACCGCTCGAAAGCAGGTGTCAGATCGTTACGGCGCACCACAACGCACGGCAACCGAAACTGCTGAAACACATCTTCGGGAATCGTGAAGAACACAGGCACATACGGGGCGTAGTACGGCACATCGGTCGTCAATGACGGAACCGAGAGAGCATACGCCTTCCGGGTGTCGCTATCGATCTGAATGTCGATCAACTGCGAGCCGAGCGTGAGTATCATACCCCGGTCAAAGTCCTTTAGACCGACCGTGCCAATCGCGCCCATAGCCGCACCAAAGAAGCGAGGTTAGTCGTCCTCTTCCTCGTCATCCATCTCTTCCTCGTCGTCCATCTCACCGCAGTCGCCTTCGCACTCGGCATCGCCGCAACCGCAGTCCTCTTCGCCGTCCATCTCGTCCATCTCCTCTTCCTCGCTCTCCAAGACGGAAAGTTTGTGGAGCAACTGAACTTCAATGTCGGCAAGGGTAAGGTTCAACTTCTGAATGTCCATGACTAACCTCTCCATAGGAAGATGTGCCTGACCTATCCGCCCTTTGCATAGGGCGCAAGTTTATCCTGCACCTTATCGTCATACCTGCTCGTTTCGTTTGATGCAACCTTTTTGTAGAGCGGAAGATCGAACCCGATTTCCTTCCCGGTCTGAACATACTCGATAAAGGCCTTCTGAAGATCGTCGTAGGCAGTTGCCATCTCCGCAAGCGCGGGTCGCCAATGCGGAAGCACAGGCCCGCCGTAGCCGAACTCCGCACGCAACACCGAATACCCAATGTCGTCTATCACGCTCACGCTGTCGGACGGCTTGGTGTTGGTCCTCACCGCATTCTCCCTCAGACCTGCTTCCTTCAAGTCGAACTCGATCCTTCGTCGGTTCACCATAATCCGGTCATGCAAGTCCTGTTCTTCCTTCTCCGTGATCGTTCGCGCAATCACTTGCGCGTCTGCTTTGCTTGGCATCGTTGGCACCATGTATGGAGGCCACGGCTGATACTTCGCCAATGCACGAACCCACTTTGGACTCTTCTCATGCGGCTTGAATAGGAGTGCTGTCTTTCGGCCCTCCGTTGCAATGTTCAACTTGCGGGGCTTGTTCTTGTAGAGCAAGGCAATCCCAACCTCGTCGCCCATGCCCTCCACAAGCACGACTTCCAAGTCCTCTGCGTAGTAGCCCACTCCGGGCAGACTAGGCGCACGTGCCTTCACGCCTTCCTGCAAGATCTTGGCCGCTCCGAGCAGAAACAACTCCATGCCACGCTTGATCCGCTCCGGCATTTCGGAAGCAATCTCGTTCGCTGTCTTTATCGCATCTTCGGTCAGATAGATCGCAGGCATACCGCCGCCCACCACGGGCTGTCGATACTTGAAACTACCCATGCTTTAGATCGGGCTTCTCGCCCGTCACAAAGCGCGGAGCCTCGCCTTCAGGGGAGTATTGCATTAGCACTTCTAGCCCCTTCTCCGATGCGCCGACCATGAGGCTATCGGGGGTAGTCACGGCCACGGTCGAAGGCTCCCCTGTGGCGAAGCAGAAGGCTAGTAGGTTGCCCTTCAGCGGCCCCTCATACTGCGGGAAGCCCCTGCCCCCTAGAGGCCCACTACAAGGGGTCTTATCATAGACTGCCTTGCAGCCGTCCATGCCCCGCTCCGCCCCCCACCAAAACTTCTCGCAGGTGGAACACACGAACGATACGCCGTTCGCCATAGCGAGAGCGGGGTTCCTACGCATTAGGCGTTGCGCTGCCACCGCGCAGCACGCTCGGCCTCTGCCGCTTCGAGGATTGCCACGGCCTGCTTGTAGTCGGCCACCGCACGCTCAAGCGTTTCAATCAACTTGCGGTCGATCATGAAGCAGTCAACCTTGTTCATCGCATCTTCCAACCGAGCGCGACCACTCTCCAACACATTCCCGTAAACCTTGTTCATTGCCGTTCTCCTATGCTTGGACAGGACCTATTCCTGCCCTTCAATGCGAGCATTCTAGCAGACTATCACACGCCGTCAAGTACCTTTAGATCTTCTCGTCAAAGTCCGACTGCGCAATCCCGTCCAAGATCTGATCGATAATCCGGTCAAGCACATCGTTCACATCTTCCGCTTCCTCATAGAACGAGGAAGGGAGCAGACCGTGAGAAGTGCCAAAGACCTTCTCGGTTATGTCTCGGAGCGGCTTATCAATCGCTACGCCCACTACCTCGTCCACAGGCGAAGCCAACGCACCAATGGCCTTCAGAACGCCACCCTGAAACAGATGCGCTACCGTTGCTCCAATCAATGCCACCTTCACAAGATCAACTGCTTGGTTGATCGCCCGGTCACGGTCAGCCTTGTAAACCTTCTCTCCGCGCAAAGCCTTTCCAATCGTCTCCTTGAGGTGCTTCGTCTCTTTGACCTCCTTGCGAACTGCACCTTTGAGATACTTTCCAAACTTCTTCCGTGCGGCCGGGTTCGTTATCAAGTCCTTTGCAGCCACGAACGGGTGCGCCAACTGATGACCTACATTCTTGGCCATTGAACGGAACTTATCCTTCCAATCCACCTTGGACTTCTCCACTTCCGCCGCCGCCTTTTCAGCCTTTGCTGCGGGCGTGCGCTCATGCTCTGCCGCCGCGTTTTGCTGCGCACGCTTCATGTTCCAAAGGTGCGTTGCTTGCGGATTTCCACTCACAGCCTGCTGCTTCTTGTTCAGACCAATCATGTTCTGACCGACACGAATACGGCGAACAACCTCGGTGTCCTTGTATTCGACCAACGCAACAAGATCTTCCGCTAGTTTAGATAGGCTCATAGCACCACTCACGGAATCAATCCGCCTTCTGAAACAAACTTTCGGTTCGGATCGAACTTCTCACGACGCCTCAATAGCATCTTGTATCCGACCACATTCACGGTGTCTACAAAGTTGCCCCCGGAAGCCGCATTGACCACATCAAAATACTGCCCCATGCAGAACAGAACGTCGCCTTCCTTCGGGATTTTAGCACCAATGCGCTTCTCCCATTCGTTGTAGGCAAAGTAGGCTTCCGCATCGAACTCGATAACAAGACCTTCATCACGCACAGACGGATCCCGGTTGTCCATCTGCTGATAGGTGACTGCGCCTACGAGCGAATACTGCGTGAACGACCAACTAGGTGCAGGCTCACTGTAAAGCGGATCTACATTCGCTCCGCGAGACAGCACATAGTAGTCAATCTGCTGACCAAACAGGTTGATCCGTTCCTCTTCGTAGAAACGGTAGAGGTTCAACTCACTAGCGTTTCCGCCGTAAAGTGCCACGGATCAACCTGCTAGGTGCATTGTTTACTTGGCGCGAGTTGCGGCACCCTTGCGAGCAGCCCAAGCCGGAATCTGACCATCCCAACAACGGCGACCGAAGTTGGCACCCGACCCTGCCGTGCGCGAAGCCCGGCCACACGGCAACTTGGTAGCGGCAAACTGCAAACGACCGTCCTTGGTACGCTTGTCACGCGCCTTCAAGCGAACCGCGTTGTAGTTGCTGCCAAGCGAAAGCGAACCCGAAGGCAACTGCTTGTCGCCCGCAAACTTGCCATCATCGGGAAGGTGCAGGACATTGCCCTTGTTGACCAACTCCTTGTTGGAAACACCGCCGTAGCGAGCCTTCTCACCCTTTGCCTCGGCCATAAGCCACTCAAACTGATCAACATCTTCTTCGACAATGTGATCGTAGATGCTCTCCAAGAACTCGTAGAAGATCTCAGGCTTCGTCTCGCGCACGTGAGGCGCAAGACGGACAGCATACTGACCAACACCATAGCGGCGATCCACGGTCGAGTCGTAAGTGACCTCGCCACGCTTCAAGCCCAACTCCTGCGCAACCCGGTAGGCGGCGAGAGCGGTGCTTCGATCATCAAAGAACACCGAAATTTCGGAGTCCGAGCGGTTCTGATCTTCTGCCAAACGATTACGGATACCCATGATTTCTCTAGCCTCCTGCATAGACAAGTTACGCTTTTCAGCCGGGTCAAAGTAGGCCCGGTTGGTGTAGTCATAGTAAAGAACATTACCCGTGTGGTAACGATAAGGGCCGCTCAAACCCGTCTTGCGCGGGTGGTTCACCTTATCAATCGGCACCACATACATCCCTGCGGCGTTGTAGTTCTCTTGGATTGTGTGGTGGTGGTGAGCCGCAACATCCTTCGCCCGGTCGTCAAACTCGGTCGAAATCTGCGTCGTGTAGTCGGCCATTGCCTTCGCACGGGCATCACGCACTCCGTCCAAGTGCTGCATCCAATCCTCATGCGCGTCAATGCCTTCAAGAAGGACATTGGTGCTTGAGATAAAGTCAAACATTGATCGCGCCATCTTCAACTCCTGTTCAGCCAACGCTATCCCGTAAAGAAATTAGCAGGTGGGCGCAAGGACAAAATCTGATCCCTAACAGTATCACGAATCATGTCTGCATTGGCAAGAAGATCTGCACCATTGAGCGTGATCGATCCTGTTGCGCTCGGCCCGTCTGCATACTTGCTCCGAACATTGCCCAAGATCGTCATTGCTTCGGCCAACGCATACTTGCGAATCAACCGATACTCGTATGGCCGAACCTTCCCCAAATCCATCTCGTCCACCATGTAGACAACAAAGACATTCGTGCCAATGTCGCCGCTCGTCGGGTAGATTCGCAACTTCTTTGCCTGCCAATCCCATTCCCAATCTCGGTCGGCAGACAGAATGCGCCGGGCTTGCTCAAGGTACTGCATTGACTGAACAATAGCGGAGTAACCACCACCACTGTAACCGCCTCCGCCGTAGCCACCGCCTCCGCTGAAACTGTATGGGCTCAACTCCACGCCCGCCCAACTAAACTGATCGAACAGGCCCGCACGATGAATGTCAAAATGGCATTCGACCACCGAAAGGCAGTCCTCGGCAACATCAAACGCTCCGCCGTCCGGCTGAATCGTTAGCACCTTGTTCTTCATCTGACCGATAAGGCCCATGAACCACAAGTTTGCTTCCGAAATGGCATCATTATACTGATCGTCAGTCAACTCAACTGCCACCGTGGGCGCACCAAGATTTCGAGCGATAAACCCCTTGATCTCTGCTGCGCTTTGCGGTGTCGCCATGCTTACTTCCCTTCCAAGACAGGCTTGATTGCTTCCTGCAACTTGACGATCCGACCATACACTTCGGTATCCTTCACGCCAACTGCCTTGAACGCACGCATAGCAGCCTCGGAGATAGCAGACAACACCCGGTCACGGGCATCCTCGTCCAACTCTGAAACGCCCTTCAGACGCTTCTGCAAGTCCTTTGGAAGCGAGTTCACATCGACCTTCGCAGACGCAGTTCGGTCATCCTTCCGAACCTCCTTCTGCTTTGGTGCAGGCTTCTCGTCTGCCTCTTCAATCTTCCACTCCCAATCCTGTTCCATCATCCCCGCTTTCATCACGGACTTGTGATAGCGCGTGCCGTCCGGGTAGACGATCCAATCGCCGTCCACACGATGCAACTTGGGAAGTGCATTCGATTGCGCGGATTCTGACACAGCATCAGAAACAGGAGGGGCTTCCATTTCAGGGTCGAGTAGAACCGGCACCTCCGCAGCATCGGGGTCGCCAATCTCACTGTCCTCGGGCGGATCAGTAGGCAAGAACAGATACAGATCCGCATCATAGATACGGTCGGAGATAGCCTGCGAACCCCCGTGTTCCAAGTCGTACTCGCGCACTTGGACAGCACCATAAGGAAACACCTTCATCACCTTTCCTTTGGAGACGAACGTTCCCATGCGCGTGACAACGGCAACAGGCTCACCCAAACCTAGAGCCTCATAAGGGATCGCAGCATCAAGGGCTTCTTCGTGCAACATCTTATTCTCCCGTCGAAAGAACCCGGAGCATCTCTGCCTTTGTCGTGTTGTTGTAGACCAAACCAACATTCAGACCACGCGAAACGACCTCGGCCCACAGGTGCTTGCGGGTCATTGAAGTGACATCTGCTTCTGCAATCTCCGCTGCTTCCTCAACCAAATCCTCGATAGCCTGCGCCGATGCCACAGGCTCAGGTACAGGCTCGGATACAGGCTCAACCACAGGTGCAGCGGGAGCCGAGGCGGGAGCAGGAGTGGGTTCGGGTACAGTCTTTGGAACAGACTTGGCAAACGCATTGCCCATTGCCTCGGCAAACGCCGCCATACGATCCTTTGGTGGTTCAACGACAACCTCCTTCTGTGCAATCGGTTGCACAAGCGGAGCGGAATCTTGCTCAACCGGGCCACCCTTGATCAAGCCACCTGAAACCCACGCAGACAAGTCATGCTCGGTTTCAATCCAATGAGAAGTCGGAACAAGCACCATTTCGCCCGTTGCCAACTGAATAGGCCACACGCGCTTAGGATTACGATCATTCGAGATGTAACGGAACTTCATACTTCAACTCCACAAACAGAAAGGCCGAACCCCTTTCGAGGTCCGGCCCTTGCTCTAACCCCGAAGGATTAGTCGGTCAACTAGATACCGCCGACAGTGGGCATACCCTGTACCGTAATGGCACCATAGTACTCCGGGCGGAGCATCTTCTTCGCGTAGCGAGTCCGCAGACCCTTACGGAAGGTGAAATCGTCGGGATCAAGGAAGGTGGGCGTGACCTGAAGCGGGATGTACGGAGCGTACACATAACCCGCGTCGAGGAACGACGAACCCTTGAGGCCAACGAGAACATTCGGAACCGAACCCGTCGAAGAGGGGTCAAGGAACGGATCCTGATAGACCGTAAACTTGTTCATGAGCGTACCAAGACGGCTCACGCCAAAGTTGGAGTTCATCGGGCCGTAGGAAGGCGCAACCATCGGGTCGAGCGCACGGTTGACGATCATAAACTCGCCTGCCGTGGTCAACTGCGCGAGCATTGCACCAACCGAAGGGCTGACGACAATGAAGTTGGCCGGGGAGCGAAGCGAAGCGCGGTGAATCTGCGCCGACACCGACTCGATGATCGTGAGCAGACCGCGAATGCTGTCGATTTCAGAGAACTGACCGCCGTTGCCCGCAGTAGGACGGGTAGGCCCGGTCTGAAAGTTGTAAGTCGCGCTAAACTTTGCGCCCGTGATGAGGTCGGTGATGATCTCACGGTCGAGTTCAAGCGAGATTTCGTTCGCCATACCCGCGACCAACTCCGTCTCGGCGTTGAGGCCGTGGAAGGCACGAAGGTCGTCAACAGCCTCGGCAGACCAACGAGCCTTCAACTTGCGAGTGATCGCCGTGACGGTGTTGAGCGTGATGTCGAGGTTGATGTCCGGGATCTGCGCGACCTGATCGGTGTTGGCGTAGAGCGAACCATTGACCGCAGGGGCCGTGGTGCCGCTGACCAACTCCGAGTTGTAGTAGTAGGTCGAGTAGATAACCGACGAAGCCGTGGGCGGGAACGGCGTGAGGTCAAGCGTGTATGCGCCCGTGGTGTAGTCCACGGTGCCGCTGCAACCTGCTGCCGAAACAGCAGGAACGAGAACGCCGCTACCGTTGTCGGTGAGGCTGCGAAGGACAGCACCGCTCGTCCAATAGAGCGTGAGGACATAGCCCTTGCTCGCGTTGAGCGGCGAGAGCGGAAGCCACTTGTAGGGAATACGGTCGGTCGCGTTGGTCGCGTCGTTGAAAAGAACCTTGATGCCGTCCGTGGCCGTGGTCGGAACCTTCACTTCGTAGTCAACAAACTCCGAAGAGTAGTACTTCTGAAAGTTCTCGATGAGGTTGGTTCCCCCGGTCGTCGTACCCTTCGTTGCACCATACTTGTATTCGTAGGTGAAGATACCGCCAACGGCAGAGGTCATCGGCTGAACCGAGACAATCTGATTGGCGATAAGGTTGGGGAACACCCGGCGAAGGATGGGGAAGATGTATTTCGTGAAGGAACCAACGCCCGTCGAAAGCGTCTCCTCGTTCAGAGAACGCAGGTGCGTCATCTGATTCTCAAGGAGGATCGCAAGAACGCCACGGTTCCACGGATCGTCTACTCCCTCAAGGAGCGGCGACCACTTGGACGCAACCTTCTGAACGAAACCCGCATCTGCTGCGGTGCCACCACTCTGCTCTGCCAATAGCCGACGACTTTCCATTATTTACCTCGCTCGCTTGATGCCTGAAAGTTCAAGAAACTGTGCGTTTGTTACGCCACCCAACATTGGGTCACGCAAGATGTTTGGTGCAACTTCTTCCGTCATTGCTCCCGTGCTTACTCGGCCACGCTTCAACTTCCTAACCGCTTCCGAAAGGTCACGGTCACTAATGTCGTTCGTTCCGCTTTCGTCGATAATAGCATCAACGGCATCCTTGTCGTCAATACTTTCAATCATCTTCATCAAACGGCTTGCGTTCGTCATGCCGGAAGTCTTGCGAGCCTTGTAAGCGGTCATGTCAGACGACTTTGCCTCTGCATCCTTGCTCTCGGCCAAAGACCGATACTGCTTGGCAGTTTCAAGGGCTTCGGACACAGCCGACTTTGCCTCGTCCAACTCCGACTTGTGCTTCTGCACCAAAGCATCAATCTTGCTCTCAAAGCGTTCCTGCGCCTCTTCGTCGGCAGTCTCAAACGCTTCAATCTGTTCGGACGCTTCCTCGAAAGAAGCCTCCAACTCTGCAATCCGATTGCGCAGCGTCTCAACCTCGGAGGCGTGGTCCTCGTTCACGCGCTGCTGCCGCTCGGATACGATCTCGTCGTACTCCCCGGCAATGTCCTCCAATCGGGCCTGCAAAGCATCCCGACTGCTAAACGCGCTAATGTCGCCAAGCACCTTGCGGATACGCTCACCCATAGGATGCCCGCCAATCCGCTGCTCGACCACAAGTGCGTAGGACGCTCGACGCGCAATGTCCGTGGCCTTGTCCAAACTCTCTTTCATCGAGGCAATCTGCAAGTCGCGCTCGCGCACAGCATCACGAAGCGCAACCTCGTCGCCGCTGCCCGAACCGCTGAAGGTGCCAATAAGAGAAGCAATCTTCCCAAGCACCGCACGCGCTCCGCCAATCTCCGGGTCGGAACTAAACTCTTCCCGCAAACCTTCGGTCACACTCTCGCGCACGCTCACGATAGCCCCGGCCAACTGCTTCTCAAAGGCTTCGCGCATCTCGCTGCGAACCTTCTCTTCGTTGGCGGAAATCATCGCGCCAACGGCAGCCTCGGCATCACGCTTTGCAGCCTCCCGCTCACGCGAACGAAGGTCCTCTGCCAATTCAGGGAACTCGGCAAGGAAGTCCTGCTCCGCATCAATCTCGACATCTTCCGCGAAGATCTGCGGGTAGGCAGTTTTCATGGCAGGGTCGGCAACGAAGTCGAACGAACGCAGAACGAAGTCCTCGCCAACCATAGATGAACCGTCAGGCATAGCACGGGTCGAACCGAAGCCCCGGCTAGATACGCCAACCTCTGCACCACTATCAAGGATAGCCTTGAGAGTGCGTCCGTTCGGAGTATCCAAGATCTCGGCTTCGCCAATGACAACGCCGTTCTTGTCCACAGTCAACTTTGTGATCAAGTGACTGACTCGGCTCAACTTCGTCTTGCCATCGTCCGGGTGATCCAACTCACCGAAAGCGCGGCGCGAACCAACGCTTTCCTGCAACTTCTTGATCTCCCGCTCGTACACGCCACGCGGATAGGTGCGCCCGTTCTGCGTGGGAACATCACAACGCGCAAACTCGCCACGCGCAACCGTCTTGCCGCCTTCGCTCTCTTGAAGCGAAAGTTTGATTGGTGCTGCGTCAATAAGTAGTTGCTTGCTCATGCGATCTTCCAATCCTTGAACTTGAACGGTGTCCGGTCAATGCCGATGCCCAACTCTGCTCTGCGACGAAACTTCGGGTCTACCTTCCGATCCGTCTTTTTTCCGCTCAACCTAACATCAGCCCTAAAGCCTTCCATGCCTGCCACCTCACGCCGACCACTTGAATAAGCGGTTCGACGCTTCCGCTTGGCCTCTACTAGCCGTTTCCCAAGTCGTCAATCTGTTCCAAGCAACGCGCAATAACCTTCAGCGCAGGGCCAAAGGCACGCTGCGGGTCGCTGTTCTCTGCGAGAAGCGAACCCTCCATCGTCTCGTATGCGCTCTCAAGGACATTGCCAACATCAGAACCGAGGATAGCCTCAAGCAGGCTCATAATGCGAGCAACACGCGACACGGTATCGCCGTAGTCGCCGTACTGATTGCCCTCGCCAAGAATGCTGTTCAGTTCAAGCACCAACCCGTCACTCATGTCGTCTGCGTTCTGCGGGCGGCGGTTGTTCAACCTTGCAGACTTTGCATCGAATCCACGCACCTTGCGCTTCAACTCAATGCGAGCACCCTTGCCCTTCTCGTAAGTGTTCCGCTTTCCGGCAGTACGCTTATCGTACCGAATCTTCTTGCGAGCAGAACGGAGCGCGTCGGACTTCTTGACCTTTACAGCCCTACCGTCAACCATGTGGAAGCCCGGAGCAGCCTTCTTCTTGCGCTTGCCCATCTTGTCAATGGCATAGATAATCTTGCGCGACTCAAGGATAGCCTTGACGACCGCCTCAGCAGCCTCGGCAAGATCAGCGTCACCTTCCGGGAGTTCCTTCTCACGAAGGCCGTCAAGAAGATCGTCCAAATCGCTTTCGGACAGCGCGTTGAAGTCGAGGTCTGCAATGCGGCTCAACAACTCCACCGTCACCACGGGGCCGTCAATGGGGTCAGCCGTGATAGCCGGGACGCTGTAAAGGCTCTCGTCAAGGCGGTTGCTAGACAGGCGGTTCAACTCGTTGACACCCTTATCCCACCCAATCTTGGCGAAGTCCTCGCTCAAACTGCGAACAATACGATCCTGCATGGCTAATCTCCCTTGATGGTGCTTTCTTGAATAAACCGCCGCATAACTTGTAGCGACTTTACTGTGTCAGCGAGCCGATCATGCACTTCCGCAAGGTCGGCTAGGTGTTCTTTCCGGGCCAAAGATAGGGCTTTATTCCCCCTATCTAAGATCACGCTACATTCTGTCTGCATACTTGCCAAGACATTTTTCACGTTCCAACCTCTAGCGTCAACGCTTTTGGGGTCAACAACTTTCAACTCGTTGAAGATTTCTTCTGCTAGGCCGATCAGGGCACCCACGGATGAGCGCAACTCTTGGTCAAACCCTTCGACCTTCTTCGGAGGCAAGGCACCATAACGGGTCTTGGGAACCCTGTTCTCGTCATCGCGGATTGTTCCATGAGCCATGCGGCGAATGTCTTTACGGTTCGCTTCGTAAAGCGTCTCCCAATGCAGCGGGTTCTTGCCCGACTCCAACAGACCGTCACGCTCTTCCGAGAACAGATAGCGACCACCGCTCTGCATCAACTTCGCGGCTTGGTGCAATTGATTGCACGGCTTCCCGTTCAGCAGGGCATCCACAGCCTCGGAGATAGACCTGCTAATGTATCTGTCAAGGTTGTTCTCGGTCACAAGACCATCTTTGACCCGGTTGGAAATCACCTTCGGGCCGTCAGCATCCATGCGAACACCTAACTTGCGAACGCAGTCCTCGCCTTCTGCAACCACAAAGATACAGTCCGTGTGCGTGGCAAGAACTTCCACCTTCTTGTCAAGGTGTGCTTCCGCAAGAGCCTCGGCAGCGTCAAGCACGCTTTCGACCGAGCCACTACGCATTTCCGCAAACTTGTCTCCAACTACAAAAGGCTTCATCGGTTCCTCTTTCGGTTCTCTGTCAGAACGCCTCTGTTCCGTTTCACCAACCTATGCACTTCTTTTACAGTAGGTGCAAGGTCGTCGTAAAGACGGTCAATCGATCTGATAGACGCTTCCTGCGACTTGTGCAATCGATCATACCGCTCCTGTAACAACCGCAAACGCTTGTCAAGTTTAGCGAAAGATTCCGCTGCCGCAACTTCTGCACTGTCCTCTGCGGGTGCTGTGGCAGCAGGGGCCTCGCCCGTGGGCAACTCGCCCTGCAACTCAATCGCCCCGGCACCACCCATAGCATCCTGCGCGGCAGACATAACCTTTGCTTCGGTATCCGCTTGGTACATAGCATCGTCACGCACTTCGCTACGCTTCTCCTTCTGAATAAAGATCGCGTCATCCTTGCTGAAATCAAAGATGTGTTCCAAGATCCAATCCTTTGGAAGATACTCCACCAATGCCTGCGCTGCTCCCGCCCTTGCGTTCACTAACTCCAACTGCGACAACTCAAAGATCGTAGAAGAAGTTGTCATTTTCAGATCGTAGGCGATCTGATCCGGGTCGATGTTCAACGCCGCCAAGTGAATACGGCAGACCTTCTTGTAGCCGTTCCGAACTTCGCGCTGCAACCGCTGTATGGTGCGAGCAAACCGAACATCCTCCTGCGATAGCGAAGCCCGGCTCTCTCCACCATCGAATCCAAGATACCGTCGCGGCACCTTCAACGCCGAGAACAACTTGCTTCGGAAGTATTCTAGGTCGTCGGTCGTCTGATAGTCGGGGCCGCTGATCACGTCGATTCGTGTGCTGTCCTGCCCGTTCGCAGTTGGGATCCAAAAGTCCTCGTCTGCGGCGAGTGGGTTCATACGGAAGTCCAACTTTCCCGTGGAAGGGTTGTAGAACTTCCGCTTCTTGTAGCCTTGCTTGACCTGATTCACATAGGCCGTGCGCTGCTGCGGAGGCAGGTTTCCCGTGTCCACATAGAAGGCAAACCTAGCCGGGGCGCGGGTCAACTTGTAGATAAGTGCGCTGTCCTCGGCCATAACAAGGCGGCGGAAGATCCACCGCGCACTGTCTAGTACGCTGTACCCATAGGAGGTGTGAACGCGCTTGCCCTGCATTCGCCAATGCACCACTTCATAAGGCTCAAAGAATGTCACCCCCTGCGGCAACTTCTTGTTCTTTATGTCTGAAACAATCGTGCTTCCCTCGGCCAAGAACCGACCATCCATCGTCTGAATGAATCCGAGTAGGTTCCCCTTCTCATCTTCAATCCGCCGCATCGTAGGTGCAGGCAGATAGTTCAATCCGACCACGCCCGTATCGTTTGCCAAGATCTCTGCGTAGGCATTACCGTACTTTGCCAAGCCTCGCGTGAGCGCGTAAACATCTTCCTCCACGCGCAAGCGGCGCGTGATAAGGTCCTCTAGGATGCCACGAACAAGGCTGTCCTCGGCAGTCGGCCACATACACGCATTATGCCGTCCGTCCTGCACCGTAGCATCGTCGGCATACACATCTAGGGCCGAGCCGATCTCCGGGTAGTCGTCCATCTCTTCGTAGTCGGCGTACCGATACAGAAGCGTGTCCTCCAAGCGGAGGTTATCGGACAACTGATCGTATCCCGTATACCCGGCCATTCCGCCGCCGTCTCCACCGACAAACTGACTTTCATCATTCCCCTTCTTCAAGGAAATGGTGACATTCTCCTTGTCTGCGTCGAACCACTTGCTGACTCGGCTTGCAATGTTGGATACAATACCCATTGACTAACCCATAATGAACGGCAACGGCATACCCGACAAGTCCTGCGCAATTGATTGCATCGAGCCTTGCGGCACCATAATCTTATTGCTCACCCAACTGTCGCTATCCCTTGTTTCGAGGTCGAGGTCGGGCATCACAACATTACTCAATCTTGCGCCTTTGACAAGGGCATAGACCATGCCTGCCACGGCATCGGCAACATCCTTGGTGCCTGCAACCGGGTGGTCTACCTTGCCGCGAACCTTGTCATACTCCAAGGTCCTCAACTCTGTGACGAACGGATCGTAGCGGTAGAACTCAATCCGCCGCTCGTACAGCGCCGACTTCAACGCATCATAAGCGTCCATCGACCTATCCACCGACACCACTTCGGACTGAACCCCGTGCGCCTTCATCTGCTGAATCATCTCCGCAGATTGGTAACTGTCACAGGAGAACCCGGATAGGTGGAAGCCGTGTTCCATCAACTCGTAGACCATACGCCGAATGTCGGGCAGGAAGATCTGCTCGCCTTGCGGGGGGTTCACACGCAGCATCAAGTCGATAACAATGTATGGTGCAACATCGGTGTATTCTTCACCGTCAGGGCCGCGACGGACGACTTCCACCCACCGATCAATGTGGCCCATAGCAATCCCGGTGCTGTCTCCCGATAGCGAAGGGTCAATGTGAACATGGCGAGCCGTCTTGGGATTCCGAAGCGGTTGCCAAAAGACCTCTTTGTAGCCCCCCGATAGTTTCCGCTCACCCTTCCTACACAGCGCAGGCCAAACAAAGCCTGCACCACTACCGTAGTCGTATTCCATCGACTCAAACGGATGCTGCATTTCATTGTTCACGCATTCTTCAATCCGACCAATGCGGTTGATAAACGCCGAGATCGCGTGCGTACTGATACCCGCTATGTCGCGTATGCCGTTCTCCAAGTCGCGGTCAAAGTCGTCGTAGTATTCGATAGGCACCTCGATGATGCGGCACTCCTGCTCTTCCAACCAACCACGGTCAATCCCGTCTGCCTCGGCCTTGTCCTTGATCACCCGGCTGTGAACCGCGCTGTTCCCAATCAGAACCCAAAACTTTGCGCCGTTGAAGTTCTGCTTCGGCTTCACGTCCCATGCTGCGTAGTCGCGCACGAACACGGACGGGTCACTTGCCGAATCACGAATCTTTCGGTTCGTGAAACTGTCAATCGTTGCAGCCGACGATGCCAAGATCATCAGCCCCGGCAAGTCTTGTGGTGCCTTTAGGAAACGGGATTTGATACGGCGAACGATAGATGCGTACATCTTCTCGGCCAAGTCGTACTGCGCAACTGTTGCCTTCTTGCCCCCGTTCTTACCGATAACCTGACCCTTCGACACCATGAAGTTCGCTTCGTCCATCGCCCCGCCAAGGACATTCATGCCCAAGATACGCTCGGAGAAGCACGAACCGATGCTCAAGTTGATGTTGTTGGGAAAGAAGGTGTTGTCGGAGCGGAAGTCCGGCTTGAAGCATTCCATAAAGTAGGGAGACAACTTGATCTTGTCGTCCACCGACGATTTCATAACCTGCCGTGATAGGTGCAGCGACTTGCTCATAAGCGCAATCACGATCTCCGAACCGAGCGACAACCCATAGGCAGACTGCGGAGCGCGGAGACAGGACAACTCGTAGAGCAATCGGCAGACAGCGAACGAGATAAAGGTCGTCTTGCCGTAACCAATGCTGCCCGTCATTACCACTTCCCGGATTGAAGGGGTCTCAAACATTTCGATCAAGTCCTCTTTGATGCGAGGATACAGCGTTTGGCTAGACGCACCCATGTAGTAGGGGTCCTCCAAAAACTGACGCACCGAAACAGGCTTCCGCAGCCAACGATTGTCGTTCATGTAGTCAAACAGATCACCATCACCCTGCGTTGCACTGACGAGCATTGCCTTCACCAACTTGCGTTGGGCAGGGGTCAACTCGGACAACTGCTGCATAAGCAGCGCCCGGTCCTCGCCTTTGGTGCGCTCCGATCTGTGACGACCATCTGTGCTGAAAATCATTCTTGCTCCGAGTTCTCGCTAGGCTCAATCTCAAAGTCCATGTCAAACACATCCCCGTCCAACGCAGCGAGCGCACGGGCAACCGCCAATGCCTTGCCACGGCTCACGGGGTCATTCGCTGCCTGAACAATGTCCACATCATACTTCCCACTCACCGTAGCACCCAACTCCGGACGTAGCATCATGGTGCCAAGATTGCGCCCGCCATCCATGCCCAAGTCCATCTTGATCTCATGCCGCCGCATCAACAGGCTAGATGCCTGCGCAATTTCCTGCGTCATGTTCTTGTTCAACACTCGGCTCGCCTTCTCAAACTGAACGCCGATCTCGATGCGCTCCCGCTGCAAGTGGTAAAGTTTCTGCAACTCCTCCAACTCGTCCACCTGCTTGTCGATCACCACCTTCGCGTCCCGGACCACCGAAGGGAGCAGCCGTTCCGCTACCTCCATAGGCTTCAAGTCCTCGCGGTAGCGGTACAGCGTGGTCACAAGGCTGTCGTGCGTCAGATCGTTGCATTCGCTACGCTCTTCCTGCAACCACTTCGCAATGTCCGGGAGAGAGTAGCCATGCTTCATGCGGCTATCCATCTCGGCCCGTGTCTGAACCGCTATGTCCATTATCCGCTTGTGCCGCTGCTGCACCTTTGGCCTATCTCGGCGGAAGTCACGCTTGTCGTCGTTACCCTTCTTCAGCATCTTCGTCACCGTTCAAGTCCACAGCCGCTTCGTAGTTGTTCGCCAACGCCTCAAAGAAGTCGCCCGCATCTAGCCCGCGCTTCCGAACCTCGTTCATCATCTTCTCGATAGCCTTGAAAGCCTTGCTGTTCACCTCAACATACAAGTTCTTCTTCCCGCCCCAATCGAAGTAGATGAAGTGCTGATTGAGCGTTGCACCATACTTCTGATGTATCTGATAGATTATCTCGGACAGGTTATCGAGGCTCTTGGCATCCTTCGCCTTCGCCTCCAACTCGTCCTCGGCTTCCGGGGGCAGCCCGGCATCTCGGATAGCCTTGCGTGCGTGGCCAATCATCTTCCGCAGCGCGTCCTTGTCGGCAAAGCCCATAAGGTCGGCAACTGCGCTCGCCCCGTGCTTTGCAGCGACCTCCTGATACAGCGCGAGCATCTTCTCGCCGTTCATGCTGCCCTTGATCGCGTTGAGCCGAACCGTCTCCAACTTCTGACGCTCTTCGTCCTGCCACTTCGGGTCGGTCAACACGACACACGGAATGGTGCTGTAACCGATCATCTTGCAGGCCAAGTGCCGGTGGTGGCCTCCGATAATCCGATACCGACCGTCACCATTCGGAACCACCTGTACCGGGTCGATCATGCCCCCTTCCTCGATGTTCTGAACAAGCCGCTTGAACTCCTTGTCCTTCATCTTGTTCGGGTTCCAATCCGCCGCGTCCAACAGGTCGATCCCCAACTCCACATAGTCTCCCGCCAACGACGACATTCTCATCCTCCGCGCAATCGATTGCACTCTCGCCACCACAACATGGTGCTATGTTAGTCTTACAGCGAACGCATTGCGTGTGTCCATGCACAAAGACTACTGTGCCAACATTCCCGCACCATTCGCAACGCCGCATCGAGCCTCCAAAAACGAAACGCCCCCGCGAGACTGTGGCTAGGTCAAGCGGGAGCGTCAAGCGGCAGAAACGGATTACTCCGCGTCTCCCGCAATCTCGTCAAGCAGGTCGGCACCGAACACAACCGCATCTGCCTCTTTGTCGTAGGCCACAAGACGCAGCCCGGACGACTTCTCAAGCCGCCGCAGCACGCCGAACAGGTCGTCGTCAGCAGCATTCGTGGCGAGGAAATCGGAACAGATAAGGTCGAGCGCGTGACCCTCCTTATCCGTGTTCGCAAGCGACTTCGCCTTCGCAAGCGCAGCCTCGACATTCGTTGCCTGCTCAGGGAACAGCGCAAACGCCTTCTTGCCCGGCTTTTCGGGAGCCGTAGGACGGTCGGCCTTCCCGTCAATCGGTGTCTCGTCGCCACCCTTGCCGCCCTTCAACTCCGCGACCATCTCGGCGTAGGTCAGCCCCTCAAGGCGGGCCTTCCAATCGGCAGCGTTGTCGTCGGTCACAATACCGATCAACTCCTTGGCCTTCGTCCAACCAAGCCCCTGCACCCAAGCCTTCACTTCGGGCTTCATCTTGCCGAACCAATCTTGGATTGAAACCAAGTATTGCGCCTTCCGCAGCGCAAACTGCAACTCCGATTCGACATACTCCTTCCAAGAGGAATAGCCCCACGGAATGTAGTAAGAACCCTGATAGACCTCGTTCAAGGTCTTGGAAAGTTCCCAATAGGATTCTTCAACCTTGTTGCGAAGGTCGAGGACCTTCTGCCGGGCTTCGGAATGCTCCTTGCCGCCCTGCATCACTACCAAACTATCACTCATTCCACTTCCTCCAATGTTGCCCGCCGCAACCATTCTGCGACGAGATAAGCGTCTGCTTCGTCGTTGTTTCTAACCGTCAAACCCGCATCTGTCAAGACCCGTTGAGCGTGTTCGTAGGACTGTTGCTTTGTCGCGTTGCCCTTGCCGAGCAGCATCTTCCGGTAGGACGAAGGCGAAACCACCTTTGGGTACAGGTGCAAAGACAAGTGCAACTGCATCTTCACGCAGCCATGCAACTCCCCTAAGTCGTTCTGCGCTCCCTTTGCACCAAAGGCGTAGTTCTCAATCGCTACCTTCGCTTCGCCACCCTTGTCGAACGCCTCGGCATGGTAGACCCGGACCTCCTGAACAATCCGCTGCGTCAGGCCCACCAACCGCTCCACCTTCTGCTTCATCGTTGCACCACGCTCAAGTGATGCGCCGAACGAGCAGACCTTGACGATAGTGCCGTCTCCACGGACTACCGCCAACCCGGTGTTGCGGAGCGATAGGTCTAGGCCGATGGCGTAAAGCACGCGACCTTCGCGGGGCAATACTTGGCCCGTTCGCTGCCCTTGCCACGGCACTCGGTCAGTCGGGCAGGCTTGTGGCCTTCGTCCAACGCCTTCACCGTCTCAAGCAAGGTTGCTTTGATGCTCTCGATAATAGCCTCGTCGCGCAAGATCTCATGCTCGCAAAGCATCTCGTCAAACCGCCCGAAACGCTTGCAAAAGTAGACGATCCGCGCCCGCTTCAGCCCGCTAAACCACAGATACGCCTGCGCTTGCAGCACGTGTTCTGCCTTTGGCGAGCCGCCATTGTCGGGGTCTACACGCGCAAAGCCCGTTTCGTTGATAGTCTTCAACTCAAAGATTTCGGGGTCCTCGCCCGGCCACACTAGCACACCGTCACAGTGGCCCGTGATACGGAACGCTTCGTTGCGGAACGACAACTCCACATACTCGTAGTCGTCGCTGTCACCGCTAGGCATAGGAGCCCAACTGTGCGCCAAGCATTCGCCGTTGTGACCGAACGGTAGGCTATCGCCCTTCGACACATAGCCCGTTGCACGATTGCGCCACCACCCTTGGAACACGCCCGCAGGAAGGCTTCGCAGGAACTCTTCTTGAAACTGCCTGTGCATGGCCGTGCCAATGCCGAAAGTCCAACCCAAGTCTGCGTCAACTTCAAGGTCTAGGCTAAACGCATTCTGCATTGCGAGCGCGTACATACGGGGGCAAAGCCTCGGCAAGCCCGATGCACGCATCCAATCGCCCGGCTTCGGAGGGGCAGGATTCGCAGCCCGTTCTAGGCCAACCCGCAACGCATCCCGTAACTTCTTCGACCCCGCATGAACGACACGCGGTTTATTCTGTTCAGCGATTATCCGACCCAACATTATCAACCTCCACTTTTGGCTGTTCCGTCAACATCCGTTCAACATCGAACCCGATACGAACAATAGACGCATCAGCCGAACCCGCACCGTAAAGGCTCGTTTGGTTGATCGTCCAAGCGGGCAGGCCGCTAAACCCTTCGCCCTTGGCCAAGTCCTCCGTGACCTCACCCGCAGTCATAGCCCTGATAGTCTTGACTGTCAACAAGGCATACGGGCGCGTGTTCTCGCCCTCCCGCACGCGAGCAACAATGGTGCTGCCAATCTCATACGGGCAGTTCGCCATGCGCCGGGACAATGCCTTGCAACGCTTCCGCAACAACCCATACGCTTCTGTATCTGTCAATGTAATCGCCAACATCGGAACCTCTCCTCCTAAAAGCCACACCGTCAAACGGCGCAGAAACAACTGCCACATCAATCTGTATGCACCATACAGTAACCTATTCATCGTCTTTGTCAAACAAACGCTTGAACACGCTCATAGGAATAGCCACCCAATGAGCCTCCAAAACAGGATCCTCGTGGCCTTTGATCTCTATCGCAAGCGCAGGTTCCTTCCCGGCTGCCATTGCTTCCTTGGTGATCTTTGCAAGCCATTCACCCTTCACCGATAGCGAAGCGTGGATCGTTTGCTTGCACTCGATCAAGAACCGATCAAGGTCGTGGGCGTTGTTGGTGCGCTGTATCACATCCCCCTTCGCGTAGATGCTACTCCCGCTGCCGGGCTGCACTCTCCCTGCCACCGACTGACCCACGCGCATTTCTTGCTCGTTGGGCGACCTTGTGTGCTGACTGAAAACCCTCGGTTGGAACCTTGCCACGCAACAACCTCCACTCTTCCACTGTGAACTTCAACAACTCAACCTTGTCGCCACGCACCACATACACTTCTCGCGTCTCGCAGTACCGGCACTTATCGACTACATCACCGAACGCCGAAATGCCTTCCAACTCGTAGCAGGAAGCCTTGCCCTTCGCCGCGCAATGTGGGCAGCATGGGTCGTCCTTCTTGCGAACGAACACAAACACCGTTGCCACGGTCACTACCGCGCAAACTGCCACCGCTAGCGCGTCTGCGAGCGATACCAAACTCATGCAATCATCTTCTTGCGAAGGAACGCCGTCAATCTAGCCCACTCCCTAGGCTCTTGCATAGCCTCAATCGCTGACTTCTTGCTCGTAAAAGTCTGCATCCCAAGCGTCCACTTGGCACCATCCTTTGCCAACTCCCCGTAACGCTCGCACAGGCTCACATACAAGTTCAACTGATCCACCCGGCCGCTGTCCAACTCCATCGAGTAACTGCCCTTTCCCTTCGGTGGTGCAGTCTTGTTCTTCTCAATGCTAAAGTTGATCCGAACCGACTTCGCTACCTGCAAGTCCTTATCGTCGCCGCCGATAGCCTCGACCTCTTGAATGTCGTAGCCGTTCGACCACAACTTGATCTCACACGACGACACAAACCCCTGACCCATGCCACCCGGCATCGTCTCGGGATTGCCAAACATAACACCAATCTTCATCCTCAACTGATTGATCCACAACTGCGTAGGAACCCGCCCAAAGTCGCGCCCCACCGAGTTCACGCTGCTCTGCGTCTTACGGCAAAACTTGTTGAGCAACCTCGCTTGCAAGCCCTGTTGCCACTTCTCCACGCTTTCCTCGACTTCCTTGCTCGGTGTCATCGCCGCAAGACTGTCCAAGATAAACAAGTCTACTGCACCTGTACGCATCAGGCTGTCGTAGATGTCGATCCCTTCCTCAGCCGTGTCCGGGCGAACATAGACAATCAGCCTATCGTCCAACCCCAACTGCGCCGCCCAACGCTTGTCATACGCGCCCTCGTAGTCGAACAACGCTACGCGGTACTCTTCGTAACTGTTCTCCGCATAGCCGCGACACCGAGCCGCATACTCGTCCTTCTTCTCCTCCGGATACTGACGCGGAACGAACAGGCCCTTCTGATAACAGTCACAATGCCCCTCTTGGTGCCATGTGACCTCTCCCGTAGTCTCGTTCTCTTCCTCGACTACCGTAGTCTCTACCTTCCGCAGACAATGCGCACACAACCGCTGCGCGTTGCCTGCCGTCCGATACGCAGTCGTCGTCTTGCCGCTGCTCTTGTCCCCGTAGAAGATCGTTGTCCGACCAACCGGGATGCCTCCGCCAAGCGAAATGTCCAACGACAAACTGCCCGTTTCCAAGCGCGGAATGTCCATGTGACGAACGCCCACGGCCATCGTTCCCGCACCATGCTGCTTGTCCACCGCAGCAGACAACTTCTTCAACGCATCTAACCTGCTCATTGCTTCCACCCTTGAAAGAACAAGCGGCAAGCAAGGCAACCCGCCCGGCTCACCGCTCTGTAACGCCCCTAGAAGCCTACGGGCTTGGCCGAACGCAAAGCCTTCAACTCCGCCTCGATGAAGCGGCCCGTGATGCCCTGAACCACCTTCAACGCCGTCTCAAACGGCACGCTGTCGGCTACGGGCTCGTCAACCGTCACGTCGAACCGCGCACTCTCATACGCCTTCAACGAACGGGTCATGCCGTAGGTCACTTTGATGCGCCGTGAACACAGATCGTCGGCATAGGTCAAAGGAACCGCTACACGGTCGCCCTTTGTGATCGAAGCCGTCTCACGGTCAAGGACTTCCTGCGCGATCCGCTTCGCGCAACCGATTGCGTCACCCCCGTTGTCGGCAAACTCAACTCCGCACTCCACACGCGCAAAGTTGAAGTCGCCAAGCGAGATCGTCCGACCGAGGCTCACGCTCACCGTCCGACCCTTCGCCCGACTGTGTTCAGTCGGCTCCGTTTCCGTGCCTTCCATTGTCCGATCCGAAACGCCGCCCGACTTGTGCTCGCGGCTAACCAATACCTGACCCGCTACCATCTGCATCTTGCCCTCCTGCCTTCTCGTCCAAACTCTTTGGACTTCTTCTAGGCAGGCGCAATACTAGCACAGATTCCCGCTCTGTCAATGGCAACGGCGATCTTCGCTCCAAAAACGCTAAACGCAACCCCGGCTACTGATCGGATCGGATCCATCCAAAAGTAGATCAAAACCTATGGTGCTGAACCCTTGTGCCTTGCTTCACTTCGTTCAGCAAGTCAGCGACTTGCTTCGCAAGCCGCACCACCGAGTAGCGAGTACCTAGTCACTAGTAACGAGTACCTAGTCACTTGCAGGTCGTAACCATAACCAACCGCGTGCCACGCTGCGCGTGTTACAGGTCTGAAAATCGTGCGTCAATAGGCAAAATGACCGGGGTTCGATCCTAGCCCTGCACTTCGGGCAGATTGTTCCAATGTTCCAAGATCATAGCCGTGAAGCCAATGTTGTCTTTCCGAACATGAATCCGCTTGGTGCCGTTTCTGTGGGCCTCAATCGCCTTCTTGATCCCCTGCACTTGACCTACCGTGTAGCAGCGCGGGGTCCGGGCAAACGGGTCTGCCGGGATAACGCCCAACCGCTCCCACTGAATGATCGTTTCTCGGCTCACATCGAGCAAGAACGCTGCCTCCGATACCGTGTAGCAGTTCCGCTCAACGCTATCTGCACCAACCAACCGACCACTACCCCCGTCCTCCGATACCTCCTTCACCGACTTGCGTGACCTCTTGGAGTTCAACAAGACCTTCTCCCGGTAGTTTGGGTCGTTCAGATACCGATCCTTTCGCCGCTGCGACAACTTCTCTCGGTTCTCTGCATACCACTTCGCAAAGTATTCGTTCGACATCCCTTCCTCCTAAATCGATCCAATCTCTTTGTAAAAACCAAGTCTGCGCTTGTAACTGTTCATCAGCCGCGTCACGTTCTCGTCCACCACATCGACCACAATCGGATGCGGCTTCCCCTCACAAGAGCCTGCCCTCCACGGGCAAAGGTGCTTGCATTTCGTTTCGCTAGGCTTGCAATGCCGACGCACCCGGCCAACTGCCTGTTCTGCGTCTCCAAGCGGAGTGACTAGCACCAACACATCAATCGCAGGAATGTCCAAGCCTTCCTCGATCATCTGCTTAGTCGCCAAGACAACATTCGCTCGCTCTGCCTGCTTCAGATCGGCTTCCGTGCGCGTGCGCTTGCGAGGTTGGCCTTTGGCATCAACGCCCCCGACATACCACTCGCCCGTGTAACAGTCGATCACAGGCTCAAACGGCAGATCCATGCGCAACAGGACGCTTGCCAACTCCCGCTCTAGCACCTTCAAGTGACCTAGCCGCTCGCTGACGACCATCACCTTCCGGCCCTTTGCAACTGCCTGCGCAACCTCGTCGGCAATCATCTTGTTTCGCAGCGGGTTCTCCACCAACTGCGTCACGATCTGCGTGTGGTTCAACTTGTCCTCCGAGATCATTCGACCCCGGACGCGCACAGGATTCATGTGGATCTGTGTCCGTAACCGCTTCAGACTTGGAACGATTGCATTGGTTTTGGCCGAGTAAAGGATCTCGCCTATGTGGTAGTAGAAGGCATCTTCTGCACCATCCTTGCGGCGCGGAGTAGCAGTCAACCCAAGTCGATACCGGGCGTTGAACCGAGGCATAATGTCCGACCACGACTGCGCTCCTACCCGGTGGCACTCGTCGCTGACGACAAGGCCGAACGCATCGTAGATCGCATCGGGGTACTTGCTCCCGCTCTGATCGTCTCGCGCAATTGATTGCAGCATCCCAATCACGAAGTCGCAACCCTCATAGTCGCAAACATCCTGTCTTATGGTGCCAATCTTCGCGTCCGGGAAGAAGTCCTCAATCCGTTCCCGCCACTGACGCATAAAGAACTCCTTGTGGACTAGGATTAGCGTGCGCTTGCCTACCCGACGAGCGAACTCCAAGGCCACATTCGTCTTGCCGAATCCACAGCCTGCCCGGAGAATGAAGCCTCCCCACGGGTTCTCCTCCGTGTACCGCACCATTGTCTCAAGCGCGGCTCCCTGCTCCGCATACGGCCCCTCGAAACGCATCTTCGTTCCGAACTTCGCCATAGGCATACCGTCTGCCGTCATGCAGATTTCCTCATGCGCTGCGGTCCGGTTCTGCGCGTAGAAACCCCTCGGCATACCGAACCAACGCTCGTCCTCCTTGTAGAGCAGAATCGGCATAGGAGGTTCAGTCGCAAACTCCGCGTGGACAGTCGGAGTGATCGTCAACCGCTCACGGAGATTGCGAAGATGATGCTGATCCAACTCGCGCTTGTCTAACCATACTCGACCATCAACCTTGACGCGCACTTGCTTACTCCATGAAGGGCTTTGTCAAGATAATGCACCTTTGGCCGTGTGTCAACGATTGCACGATAGTCAACCCAAAAACGCAAAGAACCGCAGGCTCGCGCCCACGGCTCCCCGGTTCGGCCTATGGCCTAGTAGTCCAAGTCGTCGTCTACGGGCTTCACACGGTCGCCCACAAGACGCTTCAGTGCGTCAAACGGCTTCGGATCAAAGACCTTGGCGTAGTCGAACGGCTTGAAATCAACCTCGCCCTGTGCGCCTAGACCCGCAAGGTAGGCTGCGTATTCGGCGGGCTTGACCTTCTCGACAAACTCCCACTCGTCGCCCACGGACTCGACCTTTGCGCCCGAACGGTACACATCCCAAACCGTTCCCGCGAGGCTGTCGCCGTGTTTCCCCGCAAGGCGGCGCAACTTCTGAAGCACGCCCGGCTTATCCTTGCCGCCACGCTTGGCCCCAAGGAGGCTCTTCTGAAACTGATACAGTTTGCCCGTCTTGCCCGTGAACCCCGACAACTTCACCGAACCGTCAGGTCGGCGCGTCACATCACCGCAGTCGATCACCGTGAAGTAGCCGACGAACGAAGGCCACATTTCGGCATCACACAACGGGCAACCCTTCCCATCGTCCATCCCGTTTTTCTTCAAGCAGGTGACATTATCTTTCGACTTATTCAAGGCGTAAAGACCGTGCTCGTAGAGGCTGAACGGGCTTCCGTCCACGAACATCACCCGCTTTGTGGCCGCAGCGGGCATCCAAAACTTGCGAGGACCATAATCCTTGCCCCCGCCGCTACCGCCGCCGTCACCCGCGCCGTCAAGTGGGTCGTCCCACCCTCCGCCGCCGAAACCGCCACCGAACGCACTTCCGAATCCACTCATGCTCTACCTCGCTTGTCCTTCACAGAGGACGATTTTGTTCACAAAAGCGTGAACCGTTTGACTATCCTACACGCCTTTGCGCGACTGTCAAGGCTCAACCGAACAACGCCAACACTTCCTCTTGCGAAAGGTCGGCAGGGTCGCGCCCGAAAGGGCAGTCAATGATCTTTGGTGCAATGCTGTAACGCCGCATAGCCTCAACGACATCTACCGCCATCTTTCGCCCGGCATCGTCGCCGTCTCCCATAACATAAACCGCGTCCGTTCGCTGCGCAATCAGTTGCGCCTGTCCTGCGGAAAGACTTGCACCAAGTATCGCAACCGGGTGCCTAACCCCGTGCCGCCACAGATTCAGCGCATCCGTAGTGCCTTCCGTAACCACGATAGGCTCTCCCTTCACATGGCGATCAATCCCAAACAGGCTCGTTCGTCGCCACGGCCCCGAATGGTGCTTGTATTTTGCGTAGTTGACCTTGCAGCCTTCGCAGAACTTATGCTCCGAAATCATCTCACCGCACCGATAGCAATGAGGCTTATCCCAATAGGTCCTCGCCGTGTAGCCTACCAACGAACCGTCAACTGCCCGGATAGGATGAACCCAACGCCTATCCTTCTCATTGTGGCCTAGCCGCCATTCCTTGTGAACCTCCGCAAACCCACGCTTTACCGCGTAGGCAGGAATAGGTGCCGCAATCCAACGCTCCACTAGGTCGTTGTCGGGAGGCTCATACTCCACCTTCTCTTTCACACGGCTGCTGTACGATACCTCCGGCAGAAGGCTCCCCTGAAAGATCTGCTTTCGGATAGTCGGCCCCTCAAACGAGAACCGACCCCCCATAGAATAGTCTAGGTGCCGAACAGGTGGACGCTCCACTTCTTCGATTTCCCAACCATGCGATAAGATAGATGCCCGGTCCTCGTATGGTGCGCCCAATGCCGCCATACGCCACACCATCTTCGGCAGCGGCCCACCTTCGCCACAAGCCAAACACTTGTAGGAGTAGTAGCCCTTCCGACCTTCCATAACCACGAACGAAGGATTGCTGTCCGAACCCTTGCTGTGCGTCCACCGGGCAAACGGGCAGGTCGCTTCCAACTTGCCGCCACGCCAACCACGCATCTCCGACCCGTAAAGCCGAAGCAACTGCTCCACTTCTAACTTGCGAGACATAGGGCTAAAATGGTGCAGAGTAGTCGTCGTCGTCAACGACACCGCTGCTACTTGTGTTGAAATCATCCTTGTAGACCTGCTTTCTTGACCCGTCCGAAACGATCTCACCGAACCGCATTGCGTCGAAATCCCAATGCACCTCAATCGGGGTGCCGTCATGCGACCCGCGCCGCAACTTGCCCACATGGAACTTCAGCCTACGGTCAGCCTTCATGTCGCTGTCCTGCTCCATGATAAAGACCGCGTGAGCATCCCAAAGCAACTGATCCGACAAGGCAATCGCGCTTGTATCGTAGCCACCGCCCTGTTTCTTGTCTTTCGTTGCCTGCCGGGACAACTGATGAAAGGCCACGAACGGAATACGGTGCCGCTTCGCAGACTGACGGATCCAATCCACAGCCCGCTGCGTCCGTTCCATCTTATCGCCCTTGGTGCGGATCATGTAGATACTGTCTACCGCAACTAGGTCGGGCTTCACCGCCGTTATCGCAGCGTCAATCCCGTTCGGAGTCAGATCGTCTGCGCTGTCCATAACATAAATCCCGTCCTTCCCGGATAGGCTCTCTATGGTGTCAAACAACTTCTTCTCGGAGAACCCGTCCAACTTGCCGCGCATAATCCCGCCCGCCGAAACATTCGCCTGCACGATAAAGAACCGCTCTGCGATCTCGGACTTGCTCATCTCCGGCGACACGATCAGAACTCGCTTGCCCGCACGCCAAGTATCACGCGCAATCAGGGTCGCTACCTGCGTCTTGCCAACGCCCGGACGGGCCACAAAGTAGGTTGCCGTAGACGGCCACAAGCCCATCGTCAGGTCAGTCATGCTAGGCCACGGGAGCGGTATCCCCGTGTAGCCGTCCTTGACCTTTAGGTATGCCTCCTTGACGCTATCCCCAAGGTCGAAAATCTTGCTCGGAATGCTGCCTTTCGATGCGCCAACCTCGCTCCCCGCAAAGTCACGCAACAACTCTAACGCCGCGTCCGGGTTGTTTTGGTGCAACTTGTCGGTGGCCTGTGAGATCGCTTCGGCAATCCGACGATACGACTTCCGCTTCAAGACTTCTTGCACCACAAAGGACGACGCAATGTCTCGGTACAGGCTCTCGTCCAACTCCAACCCGCACACCCCGGCCACAGCCGAAAGGCCGCTCGGAGCGTTATGGTCAACCGCGTGCTGCACGATAAAGTTGTACGCCTTACGGTGACGTGGATCGTCAAACTCCGCTGCGTCGAACCCGGTCATTTGCAGCCTCTCGACAACCGATAGATCGGTCGCCGCGAAGTAGATAACGGCTACTTCAATGTCCATTAGAACCGCCTATTTAGGATAGCAGAGAACCGATCTCTTGCTTCGCCTTCTCCCGTAGATCCTCGCCCAACAACCGGACAGGATAGATGCATTCTTTGAGGCTGTGCATCGTAGACGCTTTCAACTCGTCCTCCAATGCCTTCAGCGTCATGTTCGTCGTGATAAAGGTCACGCGCTTGTTTGCGTTGCGGTGGCGGATCAACTCGTCCAACACCCTAGCACCAAAGCCCGTGCTGTCCTGTACGCCTTTTCCAAGGTCGTCAATCAACAGAACATCAACCGACTTCGCCCGGTCCCATAGCGTCTGTTCCTCGTCAAACGCTTCGTTGTGGATGATTGCACCCTTCAACTCCGCGCTCTCCAAGAACATCAGCGAGTGACCACGCCTGCGGTACTCCTTGCCTAGCACCACCGCTAGGCTCGTCTTGCCAATCCCGTTCGCGCCCCAAAGCAGAAGCCCAACGCCCCGTTCGTGCATCTGCGCGAACTCCTTTAGGTACTTCTCGGCAACGCCCCGGACCTGCTCTTGCACGCCCGCTAGGTTCACCGTCCAATACCGCATCGGAACACGCGCACGCAACAAGTCGTCCTGCGTCAACTCACGACGAAACGGCTGTGTTTCACCATCCTGCATCGGGCGATCCATCGTCATCGGTGTATTCGTCACTATTCTTGGCGGCTACCTGCCGCTTACCAACTTGGACGGATCCGAAGATCTCGTTCCGCATAGCCCAAAACAACCCAAAGGTTGGTGCGCCATTCAGCCGTCCACGGCTTCTCTTTACCAACTTATCCCAATCTTGGCAATAGGACTTTACAGCCTTCTCAACCAAGTCGGCTCCGTAGTCCTCAAGCAGACGCTTCGCTAACGCCTTCTCCTTCACCGTCCACCTAGAAACGACAAAGGCAGGTCCATACAGTTCTTGCAGCCCGGCCTTGAACCATGCTTCGACCTGCGTGGCCGTTACAGGCTTGGCCTTTGGTGCAGACGGCTCAAGAACCAACGGCTGCGCAACTGATTGCGTAGCCTTTCGCTCCTCGCGCTTGACCTCGACTTCGGCCCTAACCTGCCGGGTTGCTTCCGCTTGGGCCGCGACCTTCTGCATCAATGCCGCCAACTTGACTCTGCTCATGCGTTCGCTCCACCGTGAAGCCATCGTGCCAA
>Ga0114975_10000136_pt1 | contig 53898 bp, 62 predicted proteins | sample S_130626_EF_Meta_FD_87031 | JGI IMG/M metagenome (GOLD analysis project Ga0114975, IMG submission 87031) | Freshwater microbial communities from Lake Simoncouche, Canada to study carbon cycling - S_130626_EF_MetaG | ecosystem: Environmental > Aquatic > Freshwater > Lake | place: Lake...
ATCAAAAAGCAGTAACTTCTGGTGCCTATGCCAATGCAGCCTTTGGTGTTGCCAACTCATCATCAAGTTATGCTAATGGTGCTTTTGTTGCAGCCAATACTGCCGACCAAAAAGCAGTTACTTCTGGTTCATATGCTAACTCCGCATATCAAACCGCTAACTCAGCCGCTTCATATGCTAATGGTGCCTTTACAACTGCCAATACAAAGTTATCTTCTTCTGGTGGTACAATTTCAGGTGACCTTGTTGTTACAGGCAACTTGAGTGTTGAGGGTACTACTGTTACAGTTAATGTCAGTTCATTGGCTATCGAAGATTCTATTATTCAATTAGGTAAAAATAATGTTGGCGATAGTATTGATATTGGTTTCTTAGGCCACTATAATAATGGTAGTGCCAATGTACATACAGGTTTATTCCGCCGTGCAGCAGATGACTATTACTATCTGTTTGAAAACTGGAACGGTGAACCTACTTCTCAAACAATTGACATTTCAAATCCAAGTTTTAGAGTTGCTACATTAAATGCCAATCTAACAGCTAATTCAGTATTGATTCGTGGAATGGATCCACTAACTCAAGCCAATGCGGCTTTTGGCGTTGCTAACTCTGCTTCATCATACGCTAATGGTGCTTTTGTTGCAGCCAATACTGCCGACCAAAGAGCAGTTACTTCTGGTTCATATGCTAACTCCGCATATCAAGCGGCTAATAGTGCATCAAGTTATGCTAACGGAGCTTTTGCAGCCGCTAATAGTGCAACAGGCGGTTCTGCCGTTGATACTTTTGCACGAATTCAAGCCAATGCCGCTTTCAATAAAGCCAATACCGCAGAAGGTACAGTAGGCACTTTAGCATATGCTCACGCCAATGCTTCTTATTTACATGCCAATGCGGCTTATGCAGCTGCTAATAGTGCTGAAGGTACAGTTGGCACTTTGGCATATGCTCATGCCAATGCTTCTTATTTACATGCTAACGCAGCCTTTGCAGCTGCTAATAGTTCACCAGGTACAGTTGGCCAGTTAGCTTACAATCATGCTAATGGTGCATACTCTTTAGCAAATACTTTAGCTAATACTGGCACTTCACAAATTTATGTTGCATCATTACAAAACTTTACAAGTAATGGTCAAAATACCACATTTACTTTATCTACCACACCGACTTCTGCAAATCAATTGTTTGTTTATGTTGATGGTATTTACCAACAAGCTTCTGCATATACTTTAAATAGTAACATTATTACATTGTCTGAAGCTCTTGATGCTAATGCGGTACTTGAGGTTCGTGTACTTGCAAATAGTACTCCTGCACATATTAATAATCAAGTAGATACATTTACTGGTACAGGTGCTTGTACAACATTTACTTTATCTTCTATACCTAGAGATAAAAATTTAACTACTGTTATTGTTGGCGGTGTACCACAATTAAAATCTGCGTACAATATTTCTAGTTCATCTTTGGTATTTTCTGGTGCTCCAGCAAACGGTGCCTCAATTGAAGTATCTACTTACTCTGGTGGTGGTTCATATGCCACTTCGTTTACTTCAGTTATTGATACATTTGCTGGTACAGGTGCTTGTACAACATTTACATTATCAACACTACCACAATCTGAGAATCAAACATTTGCTTTCTTAAATGGTGTATATCAACAGAAAAATACTTACTCTGTTTCTGGTGCAAACATTATTTTTACAGGTACAGCAACATCAAACGATACTATTGAAGTTGTAACAGTTGCTGGTAGTGAGATGAATGTAACTTCTGCTCGTTACAATAGTCGAGTATATACTGGTACAGGTGCATGTACATCATTTACAATTTCCTCAAGTCATACCGCAAATTCTGTATTAGTGTTTGAGAATGGTATTTGCCAAGAACCTATTACAGACTATTCTGTATCTGGTACAACACTAACATTTACAACTGCACCAAGTAATGGTGTTAAAATTCAAATCAGAGAACTTCCAGTTTAAGGTATAAAATGGCATTTACACAAATAACTAGTACAAACGTTACACCAAACACCTTTGTTGACTATGCTACATATTCAACATTTGCGGGTTCAATTGCACCTAAAGTTAGATACGCCAACGTGGCTAATAGTGCATTTAGTGTATTAGATGACACCGCAGTTAACGTAGGTGGTGGTTATATTGTGGTTACCGGATCTAATTTTCAGGATGGTGCAACAGTATTAGTTGATACAACACAAGCTTCGGCCGTTACTTATGTTAGTAGTTCAATTTTAAGAGTTCAAGTACCTGCCAAATCAGCAGCATCATATAATCTTTATGTGGTCAATCCGGATGGCGGTACAGGAATTAAAGTTAATGGTTTAACTTATTCGTCTAGTCCAATTTGGGTTACCTCAAGTCCTTTATCAAATCAAAATGCAAATACAGCATTTAATGTTTCTCTTAGTGCCACAGGAGCTTCAACATATTCTGTTGCTTCAGGTTCCACATTGCCAGCGGGTACTTCATTGTTAGCTAATGGATACTTTTATGGTACTGTTACAATTGGTGCTGAAACAACCTATTCATTTACAATAACAGCTACTGATGCTGAATTGCAAGATGCGGACAAAACATTTGCCGTAACTGTCACAGTAACACCAGCAACAAGATTATGGTTGTGGGGCGCCAATGACTATGGACAATTAGGAACCAATGATAGAGTTTATAAATCCAGTCCAACGCAGGTAGGTACAGCAACAACGTGGAATAATGTATCAGGCGGCAATCAACATGTTACTTCAAACCACGCTCTGGCTACTAAAACCGATGGAACACTTTGGACTTGGGGAAGAAATCCACAAGGCCAATTAGGGGTCGGTGATGTAACAAATCGTTCTAGTCCCGTACAGGTTGGTGCATTAACAAACTGGAGTAAAGTATCCGGCGGCGGTTTATGTTCATTAGCAATTAAAACCGATGGAACATTATGGTCTTGGGGCTGTGCCAATGATGGAAGATTAGGTGATGGTGGTAGTACTTATAAATCCAGTCCAGTACAAGTTGGTTCAGTAACAACATGGAGTACTATAAGTAGCTCTGAAAGATTTAGTGCAGCTATAAGGACCGATGGAACATTATGGGTGTGGGGAGGAAATAGTGCAGGACAATTAGGACAAAATAATACAAACAGCTATACAACTCCTGTACAAATAGGTGGAACATGGAGTGCAACTGTGGTTGGAGCTGGACATACTGTGGCTATAAGCTCTAATGGAACATTATGGGCTTGTGGACAAAATGCTTTTGGTGGATTAGGAAGTAACAATACAACTAATACTTCAAATATAAATCAAATTGGTTCAGCAACAAATTGGAGTAAAATAGCAGCCGTTCAATATGGCACATTAGCAATTAAAACAGATGGTACATTATGGGCTTGGGGAAGAAATAATTCTGGCCAATTAGGATTAAATGATACAGTTTACAAATCCAGTCCAACACAAGTAGGTTCAGGCACAACTTGGAGTCAGGTATTTGGTGGACTAGAACATGTGTTAGCAATTAAAACTGATGGTACTTTGTGGAGTTGGGGTTCCAATTCGGGACAATTAGGACTTAACAGAGGTGGCGATGTATCAAGTCCTGTACAGGTTGGAACAGGAACAAATTGGAGTAAAGTATTTTCTTTTGGTCGTAGTTCTATAGCTGTTACCGCCAATTAATTTAATTTTTAAGTAGCATATATATTATTATGATTTAATTATTTGAAAGGTGTTTTTGTGAAAAAGATTTATTTCCTATCAGGACTACCACGTTCTGGTTCAACAGTCTTGGCTGCTATTCTCAGCCAAAATCCAAAAATCCATGCCACATCTACCTCTAATCTTTTAGATACTTTAGTGGGTACTTTAAGAGCATGGGCAGATAGTTTGTCCACAAGAGCTCAATCAGATCAGAAAAAAGAAGAAGAAAAAATTCAGCATGTTTTAAATAACATCTGTAAAACTCAATATGATGATATTGATAAACCTATTATTCTTGACAAAGCTCGAGGTTGGGCAGATGATACTAACATGCGTACTATGTCTAAAGTTCTTGGACATAAACCTAAGATTATTGCTACAGTTCGTAAAGTGGAAGATTGTGCCGCTTCTTTTGTTCGTATTGCCAAACCAAAAGATTTAGATCACTTTTTACTTAAAGATGATCTTATTAAACACCTTAAAGAATCATATCAATCATTTGAAAAAGGATATTCATTTGCACCTGAATGTTTTTTGATTGTTGACTATGATGATCTAATGAATGATCCACAAAAAGAATTAAAACGGGTTCATGAGTTTTTACAATTACCTGAATACGAATATGATTTAAATGCCATTGACGGAACAAATCTACAAGAAAAAGATGAAGAAGTTTGGGAAGTAAAAGGCCTTCATGATGTTAACCCTAAATTAGGTTATCAACACAAAGAAGATTCTAAAGAAGTATTGAAACATCGTTATTGGGACTTTGTACAACCAAGATTTTGGTTAGGAGAAAAAGCTGCCAATAAACCTATTCACGACCTTGATATGCAGTTAGCTGCTGGTCTAATGGGCGACTTTAAAGAAGGTTGGAGATTAGCGCAAAAGATTGAACAAGAAGAACCTTGGAACAATCGTGCAGCCTTTAATCGTGGTTGGTATTTAATGCAACAAGGTAAACTTTTAGAAGGTGAAAACTTATTATTCCGTGGACGAGATGAAGGTGTTTTTGGTAATGAACCACCTAGATCACCAATGCCTATGTGGGACGGCAAGTCTAAAGGAACGGTACTATTAAATCTAGAAGGCGGATTAGGCGACCAGATTCACGGAGTTCGTTACGCAAGAGATATTGCAAAGATTGCTGGTGAAGTGATTGTGGCCTGTTCTGGTGCGTTGGCGACACTATTCCGTGATATAGAAGGAGTCGTTGCGGTGGTTCAGCATGATGCCGTGTATGGGGTAGTTCATGATTTTTGGGCACCATCTATGTCTACCATACCTCTGTTAGGTTACGAGTATAAGGATATATCAGGAAAATCTTATATAAATAAACCAGCAGTACAACCTCATAAAGGTTTAAGAATTGGTTTAAGATGGCAAGGTAATCCACAGTTCGAACATGAACAACATCGGATCTTTCCACCAACTAATCTATTTGATGCCTTAGATGATGTAGAAGCAGAATTCATTTCGTTACAGAGAGATGAAGGTTCTCAATTTAAACCATATTGGGTAAAAGAAGTACCGCTGAACCATTGGGAAGAAACTCGATTGGCTGCAGCTAGTTGTGATTTAGTTATCACATCATGTACTTCAGTAGCCCATTTATGTGGTTCAATGGGAATACCTACATGGATTGTAACACCAATTCTGCCTTATTATTTGTGGGCTCCTGAGGGGAATACCACAGTTTGGTATGATTCTGTGAAGTTGTACAGACAAGAAGTTTTTGGAGATTGGTCTGCTCCATTTAATCAGATTAAAAACGATTTACAAAAATTTAAACAGTAATAGGAGATAGTAATGCCAACAAGATCAGGATACAATGTTCGAGTTCAAAATGGTCAAGTAACGGATGTTTGGGATACCCCAGCACCAGAGGGTCAAGACGGATGGTCACCAGCCGTGGAGATTACTCCTGACCTTACAGAGAATCGTGAGATTATCACAACACATACAATTGATATTACCAAAAATCCAATTGAGATTATTTGGGGTAAAAGAGAATTGACTGTTGATGAGCGTAAAGGTTCTTTAATTAGTCAAGCTAATTTTGCCGTAACAATGATTGAAAATCAAATTGAAATGAAGAAAGACATTCCAGACTTTGCAGGTGAAGTTGCTACACTTGAAGAACAATTGCCTGGTGCAAGAACAACAAGAGATGCTCGTGTTGCTCAAGTTGAAGCAGCTGTAACACATGAGGATGTAGATGCATTAATGTAATTCTTTGAAAGTTTATTATGAATTCTTTGTTTTTTTCGTATAATATGGATGTAGATAAGGCTTACATCATTCGGGTTAAAGATAATAAAAAATCCGAAGATGTAGCCTTACGATGTGCTGAATCATGTGATAAGGTAAAAATGCCTTATGAGTATTGGGATGCCTATGATGGGTATAATCAACGCATCAAGGAACCCGAACATTCTAAAAACAGTTCGGTAATGAAGATGTTAAAAATTACTGATCACTATTTGACTAGAGGTGAAGTTGCTTGTGCGTTATCTCATATTTCTTTATGGGCTAAATGCGTTGAGTTAGATAAACCTATTGTTATTCTAGAACATGATTCTGTAATGTTGCAACCATATCTTAAGCATGCTGTATTTAATTCAATCGCATACCTAGGTAATAATGAACAGGTCAATGGTGGCTGGCCAGTTTTACCAACACCTACTCATGCATCAGAAGGACCAAACTATCATTTTATTTGTAGGGCTCATGCATATGCAATTGATCCTGCCGTTGCAAAGAATATGCTTGCACATGTTATTAAATTTGGTATCTGTGCGCCACTAGATATTATCATTCGAGCTGACATATTTCCAATTCATCAAATGGGTATTTACGCATATGATGTTAAAGAAAGAGAAGATGATGGTAATCTCAAAACAACCATTCTTGGTAGACCTTTAGAAGGTCGTTCAACAATTCGTAATGATACTTTACAAACATGAAACTATCAGTAAGATTCCACGACCACACAATTAGAAGTTTTCAACACATGGTAAGTTCAATTGGTTTTCCAAAAGTATCAATTGAAATAGGATGTTTTGAAGGTGATAGTACATTTAATATTGCTGCTATTTGCCATCAACAAAATCCAAATTATAAACACTATGCCATAGATCCGTATGACAGCAGTAATGATTTGCCTGAAGAAAACATTCCACAAACTAAAGAAATGTTTTTAAGTAACTTGGAAGAATTTGAACCTAAAGGCGTGGTAGAGTTTATTAATAAAAAATCTTTTGATGGATTAATTGACCTGTATAACCGTGGTGTTAAAGCTGATTTTATCTATGTTGATGGAGATCACCGAGCACCAGGTGTATTGCAAGATTGTATTTTAGGATTTGAATTATTAAATAAAGGTGGTGTAATGTTATTTGATGACAGTATGGTGTGGAAAAAAGATAGTAATCCGTGCAACTCACCTAAAATGGCAGTAGATAATTTTATGCAATGTTACTGGATCAAATTAGAAGTATTTGAATTACCTGGTGGTTATCAATCTGCTATTCGTAAATTATGATTCATGTTGTACTAAGAACTTGCAATAGAACCTCTTTACAGTCTGACAGAATAGTTGATAAATCAGAATGTATTTTGAGATGTTTGAATTCTATTATTACCAATCTTAAAGATATACCAGAAAAAACATTACATATTGTAGATGATAATTCTTCTGTTGATTTTCAAGATATATTAAAAGAACTTATTCGACCACATGAATACATAACAATTGATTTTTTACCAGCAAGAAATCAAGAAGGTTTATCTGCCAAGAAAAAATCTAGATATTCTGTTGAGGTAGCTTACAAATACATTTATAATTTACCTGATGATGACTTGGTATACATTGTAGAGGATGACTATTTACATTTACCTAATGCCATTGGTGAAATGATTAATACATGGAATTATCTTTCAAATATTACTGGTTTAGAAGTAGGTATTTTTCCACAAGATTTTAATCAGTTATATTATCATCCAAACAATCCACACAACGACACTTATTTTAGACCTTGCTTAGTTGTTCCTACAAAGCATAGATATTATAGAAGCACATGGTACACACAAGAATCATTTATGGTTCAATCAAAGGTATTTAAAAAGTATAAAGAACACTTTGATAAACTATTAATTATTGGTGAAGAAGATCATCATTGGGAAGGCAATACTATTTCTGAGGTGTGGAATAAACCAGAGTTCAAAATGTTTATGCCAATGGGATCTTTAGTGATACACATGTCCAATAAAATGGACATTCCATTCTATGTAACAAAGGATGATGTAATCAAATTATGGAAACAAAACGAAACATACTGGTCGTTGGAACAGGATTCTCAGGTTCGGTTATAGCCAGAGAACTGGCAAATAGAGATTACAATATTACCATAATTGACCAGAGGCGTCATATTGGCGGCAACTGTTACGATGAAATGGTTGATGGTGTTCTAGTTCATCGTTATGGTCCACACATCTTTCACACCAACAACCAAAAAGTATTTGAATGGTTGTCCCAATACACCGAATGGGTACCTTACCAACACAAAGTCAAAGCATATCACAAAGGTCAATTTCTAACTTTACCACCCAATTTAGAAACTCAAAAAATTTTAGGTGATAAATTATTCGAAACTGTCTATGCACCTTATACCAAAAAAATGTGGGGCTTGCCAACCGACAAAATAGATGATACCATTTTGAACCGAGTTAAAGTAAGAAATGATTTAAATGAGTTGTATTTTCCAAACGATGAATATCAATATTTACCTAAAGGTGGATACAAAAAACTCTTTGATAATATATTGAAACATAAAAATATCAAAGTGTTATTGAATACCAAGTTTGATAAGAAGATGGAAGAAGATTATGAATATGTCTTTAACTCTATGGCCATCGATGAGTATTATGATTTCTGTTATGGTGAATTACCATACAGGTCGATTAAGTTTAGGTCTACCAAAATATCTTACTTTGATATGCCAACACCAGTAGTCAACTTTACTGATGATGGACCTTATACTCGCATTACAAAATGGTCATTGTTTCCTGAGCATGGTACAGGTGAAAGATATACATTAGAAGAACCTTGTGATTATAAAGATAATAATTATGAACGATATTATCCAGTAAAAGATTCAGAAGGTTTAAACAGAGTAATATATAATAAGTATAAGGACATAAAAAACAAAAAAGTCCAGTTTATTGGTAGGTGTGGTCTATATGTGTATATTGATATGGACATGGCAATCAGTTCTTCATTGGCAATAGTTGATAATTTTATTAAGGAACAAATATGAAAAAGATTTTAATCATGGGTTTGCCTGGTGCTGGCAAAACATTCTTAGCACAAGCTCTCAAAAAGTACCTAGAGAAACACGGAGAAATAAGTTATGATCGAGCATTAAATGAATTTATTGGCGATCTTAATTGCCAAGTTAAGTGGTTTAATGCCGATGAAGTTCGTAAAAAATATAATGATTGGGATTTCTCCAAAGAAGGTCGTATTCGACAGTCATTAAGAATGGCACAATTTGCACTTGAAGCTGGTGGTGATTATGTTATCTGCGATTTTGTTGCACCATTGGTTGAGATGCGTAACAATTTTAAAGCCGATTGGACTATTTGGGTCGATACTATCAAAGAAGGTCGGTATGAAGATACTAATAAAGCCTTTGTTGAACCTGAAGTTTATGACTTCCGTGTTACAGAACAAGATGCAGAAAAATGGGCTGAGTTTATTGGTAGTCACATTATTGAGAATCGTAGGCGTCCAACTTTTGATTGGCAAAAAGAAACAGTACAGATGTTAGGTCGTTGGCAACCATGGCATGAAGGTCATCGAGCTTTGTTTGAACGATCTATTGCCAAGACTGGTCAAGTAATTATTCAGATTCGTGATTGTCAAGGTTGGCAAGGTTCTAATCCTTTTGCAATCGAACAGGTTAAATCATACATTCGTAGAGATTTGGATCCATTGTTCCAAGGTCAATATGAAATTCAAGTAGTACCTAATATTGTAAACATTACCTATGGTCGTGATGTAGGTTATAAAATTGAACAGGAAACATTTGATGATGCAATACATTCAATCTCTGCTACAAAAATTCGTAAAGAGTTGGGTCTTAAATAATACAGAAAGTGCCTTACGCAGTTTTGTAAAAGCATACAGTTATAGATGCTGTGGCACCTTAACTACTATTGTAATAAGTTACATAATTACTGGTAAAATTGCGGTCAGTTTAGCTATTGGTGCTACGGAAATGGTACTAAAACCGTTCATTTACTGGTGCCATGAACGAGTTTGGAGCCGAATCAATTGGGGTAAATTATAAATAGAGTATAAAACTACCCCACCTTCTTTAGGATAGACTCTAATGACCACAAAAATCTCCGGCGCTCAGATTAGTAATTACACAATTGAGACCACACAATTAAGTAATACCGCAGTAGCTGCTTTTGCACAGTCTTTGGCACCTAAAATTGCTTACGCCAATGTGGCCAATAGTGCATTTACTGTACTTGACGATACAGCCGTCAATGTGGGTGGTGGTTACATTGTGGTTACAGGTACAGACTTTGTGTCCGGTGCAACAGTATTAATCGACACTACTCCAGCATCGGCAGTTACCTATGTAAATTCCACAACACTAAGAGTTCAAGTACCAGCTAAATCAGCTGCAACTTATAATCTTTATGTTGTTAATCCAGATGGTGGCACAGGCATTAGAGTTTCAGGTTTAACATATTCAACCGATCCAACTTGGGTTACTGCAAGTCCTTTGGATAGTCCATTGGCCAATACAGCTTTTGGTGTCAATCTTAGTGCTACTGGTGCAACTTCATATTCCGTGGCAGCAGGTTCCACATTGCCAGCGGGTACTTCATTATTAGCTAACGGATACTTTTATGGTACAGTTAGTGTTGGTGCTGAAACAACCTATTCATTTACAATAACCGCTACTGATGCTGAGTTACAAGATGCAAACAAAACATTTAGTGTAACTGTGACAGTAGCTCCAGCAGATGCATATTTTGGATATACAACATTATTATTACAAGCAGATGGTGTAAATAATGATGCAATAAATTCAAGTTTTGTAGATTCTTCAAATAATAATCTTACTGTAACTCCATCAGGAACTCCTATACAAGGAAGTGTGAATCCATTTGGTGTAGGAAATTGGAGTACTTCTTTTAGTGGATCAGGTCAATATTTAGATTTTGATGGAGCAAATCTTGCTTTAGGTACAGGTGATTTTACTATTGAAATGTGGATTTATGCTAATTCTTATGGCCAAGGCGCTTCAGATAGTCGTCTTGCAGGTTCTCAAAATAATGGTAATGCTGGTTGGCAAATGGCTATCAGAAACAGCGGCACAATAAATTTTGGTAGTTGGTCAACTGCAACAGATAGTACTTTATTGGCTCCAGTACAAACTTGGAATCATATTGCATGGACTAGACAAAGTGGTGTAGAGAAATTATATATTAATGGTGCTCTTAGCAATACGGTAACCAGATCATTAAATATGACAACTACCGCTACTTCAATAGGTCGTGTATACAGTACGACTAATTTATGGAATGGATATGTTTCAAATTTCCGTATCGTTAAAGGCACAGCAGTTTATACTTCAGCATTTACTCCACCAACTTCACCATTAACTGCTATTACCAATACAGTATTTTTAACTTGTCAATCAAACAGATTTGTAGACAATTCAACCAATGCACTTGCTGTAACTGTTACTGGCGATTCAGCTGTTGAACGATTTAATCCTTTTGGCAATAATGTTACATCTTATAGTGCAAATAATGATACTGGATCCACATATTTTAATGGTACGACTGATTATTTGACAATAACAAATAATGCAAATTTACAGTTAGGAAGTGGCGATTGGACACTTGAAGGTTGGATATATCCTAATAGTAGTGGTCAACAAACTATTGCGTACATAAATGGTAATACTGGAAGTTATGCAGCAATTAGATTCGATATAAATGGTGGAGGAACCAGACCTTTGCAATTGTTAAGTTCTAATGATGGTTCAAATTGGGCAATTAATTATAATGCCGGTAGTTTGCAATTATATGCATGGAATCATTTTGCTTTAGTTAGAAGTGGTTCTACATTTTTAATATTTATTAATGGCACTCAAGTTGGAACAACACAATCAATGACTGGCACTTTATATGGTGGCACAACTCACACAATTGGTTGCCATATATCAAGTGTAGCAACAGCTTTATTTTCTGGTTATCTTTCAAATGTCAAACTTACTAAAGGTACAGCTCTTTATTCAACAACATTTACTCCTAGTACCACTCCATTAACAACTGGTGTTGGTACTCAACTATTATTGTTGAGTAAAAATGCTGGCATCTATGATGCAACTGAGCAAAACAATATACAAATTGTTGCGGATGCTAAAGTAAGAACTGATGTTTACAAATATGGAACCGGCAGTATGTATTTTGATGGTACTGGAGATATTGTAACTTTTCCAACTTCTAGTGAAACTTTAGGTACCGGTTCTTTTACAGTAGAATTTTGGGCATATTCTTTAGTTGCAACTAATGGTAATTGTGGTTTTTTTGATTTTGGTACAGCAAATTCTAGTGGTGGTCTTGGATTATTTTATAATGGTGGAAGTTTTTACCTTAGGATTAATGGTACTGGACAAGATTTATCTTATGCTGTTCCTGGTAATTTTCCAAATGCTTGGCACCATGTAGCTGTTGTTAGAAATGGCACAACTCTTACACTTTATATTGATGGAGTAAGTGTTGCATCAGGAACAAGAGCTCAAAATATAACGCAAAATACTCTTGTAGTTGGTGGTATTAATCCTGCTTATGGAATTTATATGCAAGGTTATCTTGATGATTTTCGTGTTACCAAAGGTTATGCAAGATATACCGCTAACTTTACAGCACCTACAGCAAAACTGCCTAACAAGTAACTCGTATAAAAAATAAATGGCATAAATAGTCCATTCATACAGGACTATTATGCCAGCTCCATCTACTAGACAAGAATTTAAAGACTATTGCCTACGCAGGCTTGGATTTCCCGTAATTCAAATTAACGTTGATGACGATCAAGTAGATGATCGCATTGACGATGCTTTACAGTTTTTCCACGACTATCATTTTGAAGGTTGTGAAAAGATGTACATGAAGCATAAATTCACACAAGAAGATATTGATAGACGCTGGATTTATTGTCCAGATCCAGTTCTTTTCGTCATTGGAGTTTTACCTTTTGATGACTCCAATTCTTCTGTCAACATGTTTGATTTGCGTTATCAATTACGCTTGCACGATCTATATGACTTCACATCGGTATCTTATGTGTCATATGAAATTACCATGCAACACATTCGTACCTTAAATCTTTTATTCTCAGGTACTCCTCAATTCAGATTCAATCGCCATCACAATAAACTATTCCTTGACATTGATTGGGAGCGTGATGCTACTGTTGGTGAATATGTTGTCATCGAATGTTATCGCAAGATGAGTCCTGAATCCATTACACTTACTGGTACAGTATCAGCCACAAACACGGCCAATACTTTAACAGGCACAGGTACAAAATTTGACCAAGAAATTCTTGATGGTGATGTAATTACAATTGCAGGCACAGAATTACAAGTCAATCATATTTTATCTCCAACAGTAATACAACTTGTAAAAACTCCAACAGCTAACATTACAAATGGTTCAATTGTTAAAGCAGGTATGACCGATGTTTGGGATGATCGATTCTTAAAACGATATGCAACCGCTTTAATTAAATATCAATGGGGTTCCAATCTTTCTAAATTTGCCGGTGTTCAAATGCCAGGTGGAGTTACACTAGATGGTCCTAGAATTATGGACGAAGCACAAAAGGAAATTGACAAGATCGAAGAAGAAATGCAATCATACAATGTTCTTCCTTCTGACTTTATAATGGGTTAATTGTGGCAACTAATTTTTATTTTCAGCCATTCCCACAGGATCAAATAACTAACGAGCAGTTGCTTGTTGAAGATTTGGTTATTGAAGCTATGGGTATCTATGGCATGGATGTTTATTATCTACCAAGAAGTAGTGGTGGTACTGAAGATATGTTGTATGGCGAAGATACGATGAAACAATATCGTAGCGCTCATCAAATTGAAATGTATCTTGAGAACATTACAGGTATGGATGGTGAACAAGATTTTATTTCTAAATTTGGTTTAGAGATTCGTGATGAGATTACTCTACTTGTTTCTCGCCGTAGATTTAAATATACTGTTGGTGCAACAAACTTCCAAACACCTATTTTAGGTGATATAATTCCAGAAGAAAATCGAGCACCTACAAGGCCTAGAGAAGGCGACTTAGTTTATTTACCTTTACTACAAAACTTTTTTGAAATTACTTTTGTAGAACATGAAAATGACCAAGCTATGTTTTACACATTAGGCCGTGGTCGTGGTGGTAATGTTTATGTTTACTCATTGAAACTTAAACAATATGTATTTTCTGAAGAAATTATTGAAACTGGTGTTACAGAAATTGACGAACAAGTATTTGATGCCTATAAGAGAACTCGACTTACTGTTGATCTTACTGGCGGTTCTGGTACATTTGAACCTGGTGAAATTATTTACCAAGGTACAGATACGGCTAATGCTGATGTTCAGGCCATTGTTCATACTTGGAAAGCAGGACAATATGTTGATGTAATCCGTACACAAGGTACATTTGTTCCTAATGTTCGTGTTAAAGGTGATACTAGTAATGCATCATGGGTATTAAATAACTCTGATGATAAAGTTACACTTGATAATGTCTTTGAAGATATTGCTGATAATAACCGTATTGAAACTGAATCTGATCAAATATTAGATTGGACAGAAACTAATCCGTTTGGTGGTGATTAATGTTAGGACAATCTCATTTTTATAATCGTACAATTCGTAAAGTAGTTGTAGCTTTTGGTACTCTGTTCAATGATATACAGGTTCAGAGATATGCAGGTACAACACCTAAAGAAATTTTTAAAGTACCGTTGTCATATGGTGCAAAAGAAAAGTATATGACAAGGTTAACTTCTGACCCAACATTAACCAAATCTATTGCAACTGTTGTACCTAGAATTTCATTTGATTTAACGGGTATGAATTATGATGTAGGTCGTAAGCAAATGAGTATGCTTCGCAATTTTTCTGCAAACACTACTACATCATTGAGTACTCAACATGCACCTGTACCTTATGATTTTAATTTTTCAATGTCAATCTATGTTCGTAATACAGAAGATGGCACACAAATCTTAGAACAAATTTTACCGTTTTTTACACCAGATTTTACAGTCACAGTTGATTTCATTCAACCAATGGATCAAAAATATGACATGCCTATTATTCTTAATTCTGTAAATACAACTACAGATTATGAAGGCGACATGATGACTACTAGATTGATTACTTGGGACTTAGAATTTACCGCAAAGGGATATATTTGGCCTGCTGTTAAGACTGGTAAACTTATTCGCCAAGCAAATACAAATATATACTTACAGGCTAATACAACTACATACAATTTAGCAACTGCAATTTATACAATGCCTGATCCATATGATGCTATGCCAGATGATGAGTTTGGTTTCTCAGAAGAAAGATTAGGTGAAACTTACCTTGTAGCAAATACTGGCGAATACATAGTAACCGAAACAGGCCTCAGAATAAGAGAAGAATAAAAAATGGCAAGTAAAACAATAACACAACTAACCGCTTTAAATACAGTATCAACAAATTTAGCTAATACACTTTTTGTTGTTTATGATACTGAAACTGGTTTAACTAAAAAAGCATCTCTGTCACAAATAGATGCGGCCGTTGAAAGGTCTATACAGAATGTAACTTCTGCTGGTGTTTATGCTAACGCAGCTTTTGCAGCAGCCAACACCAAACTTTCATTGACTGGTGGCACAGTAACAGGTAATCTTACAGCTAATAATTTAACTGTTACTGGTATTTTTAATGTTGATGGTGTTGTACTACAATGGCATACACCAATACCTTTAACATCTAAAGGTGATCCAGGTGATTTAGCAGGATTTATTGCTATTGATAATGATAAATTATATCGTTGTGTAGAAAACTATACGAATGGTGCAAACAACATTTGGAGATATATAAACTTTACTGGTGGAACTTGGGGTTAATTAAGTGAAAAAAACTAATGAGAAGTTATCTGAATTATTAAATGTAGAACCGATACCTGTGCATACAGAAGTAGTACCCATATTAGATCCTATTCAGAATGATGCTGAGTTTGCTCGTGAAAATATCCGTGATTTAATTGCCAAAGGCAACGAAGCTATAGATGGTCTATTGCATGTTGCTAAAGAATCGGAACATCCAAGAGCATATGAAGTTGCCGCCAACATGTTAAAACATTTGACAGACATGAATAAAGACTTAATGGAAATACAAAAAAGAAAAAGAGATTTAGAACCTAAACAATCAAACAATATGAGTATCGATAAAGCGGTATTCATAGGATCAACAGAGGATTTAATCAAGATGATTAAGTCTAATAAATAGGAATACTATGGAAACATTAATCGAACAAATGAAAACAATTTTAGGTACAACTTTTGGGTTGTATTTTAAAGCACATGCATTCCATTGGAATGTTGAAGGTCCAAATTTTGCACAATATCACGAATTCTTAGGAGATTTCTATGAATCTGTATATGGTAATGTTGACCCTATTGCAGAACATATTAGAGCATTAAATTCTTATGCACCAGTTTCATTAAGCAGAATGATGGAACTATCCGATATTGAAGAAAAAGATTCTGTACCAAGTGCATTGGCCATGATTGAAGATTTAAAAACTAGTAATGACACATACATGGTACATTTGCGTGCCGGTATTGCAGCTGCTGAAAGTGCAAATGAACCGGCAGTAGGTAATTTTTTACAAGATATTTTAGATCAACACCAAAAACACGGCTGGATGTTAAGAAGTTTTACAAAGTAAACAATGGCTATTGATGATGGTTACCTAGGTAACTCCAGTTTAAAAAAACCTGGTACTGAAATATCATACACGGAAGAGCAATTAGTTGAAATTGCCAAGTGTATGAATGATCCCATTTATTTTATTAAGAACTATGTTAAAATTGTTAACGTAGATCGTGGTCTTGTGCCGTTCGAAATGTGGCCGTTCCAAGAAGATATGGTGCGAGATTTCCACAACAATCGATTCTGTATTGCAAAGATGCCACGACAAGTTGGAAAGACGACCACGACTGTTGGATATATGTTGTGGTCTGTTTTGTTCAACGACAACTATTCAATTGCAATTCTTGCCAACAAAGGTTCTCTTGCTCGTGAAATTTTAGGTCGAGTACAATATGCCTATGAATATTTACCTACTTGGATGCAACAAGGTATTTTAGTTTGGAATAGAGGTAACATTGAATTAGAAAACAAATCTAAGATATATGCTTACGCAACTTCTGGTGCTGGTGTTCGAGGCGGTACATATAACTTAGTATTTTTGGACGAGTTTGCTTTCGTACCTAATAATATTGCAGAAGAATTCTTTACATCAACCTATCCGGTTATCTCATCTGGTCAATCAACAAAAGTTATTATCGTTTCAACACCAAATGGATTGAATCTTTTTTATAAAATGTGGAAAGATGCCACAGAGAGAAGAAGTTTATATAAGCCAGTCGAAGTTCATTGGTCTATGGTACCAGGTCGTGATCAAAGGTGGAAAGAAGAAACGATACGCAACACCTCAGAAGAACAGTTTAGGCAAGAGTTTGAAACAGAATTTATTGGTTCAACCGCAACGCTTATCTCTGCGGCAAAACTTAAATCGTTAGCATATGAAACTCCAATAGAATCGTCTGATGGTTTTGATGTGTATGAGTATCCGCAAAAAGGTCACATGTATGTCATTACAGTAGATAGTTCAGAAGGTGTTGGTCTAGACTATTCTGCGTTTTCAGTAATCGATGTTACTTCCATACCTTATCGACAGGTGGCAAAATATCGAAACAATAAAATACCAACATTGATTTACCCTACACTTATCTACTCAGCAGGTATGAAGTATAATGAAGCTTTCATTCTTGCAGAGACCAACAACATTGGTCAACAAGTGGTAGACATATTACATTACGACCTTGAATATGACAATATTTTTAAGTTAGAACATCATAATATTAAAGGTCAACACATTTCAGCTGGTTTTAAGAAATCGGTTTCTTTTGGACTTAGAACAACCACTTCAGTAAAGAAAATTGGTTGTGCCAACTTTAAGGCCATGGTGGAGAGTGACAAACTCATCATTAATGACCAAGACACTTTGTTGGAACTATATACCTTTTCAAGAGATAAAGATACTTACAAAGCTGAAGAAGGCAATCATGATGACATGGCTATGACTTTGGTCATGTTTTCTTGGTTGGCTGCACAGAGTTTCTTCAAAGAAACAACAAACGGAGATATTCGTAGGCGATTGGTTGAAGAACAAAACTTATTGGTCGAAGAAAATATTGCACCTGTAGGTATTTTTGATGATGGTATCAAAGAAGAAGTCATTGACGATGGTAATAATAGATGGTCTTTTGTGCAAGACCGTGGATATCCATCCTCAATTTTATAAAAACATAAATACATCATAAAAACGCATATCAGCCTGCAAATAAAGGAGATTAAACTATGGCTTTTCAACTATCACCAGGCGTGAATGTTTCAGAAGTTGACCTTACTACAGCTATTCCTTCTGTTTCTACTACTGTTGGTGCTTTTGCCGGAGATTTTCAATGGGGACCTGCAAATGAAATAGTTTCTATTTCAAATGAAGTTCAGTTGGTCGAAAGATTTGGCAAACCCGATAGTAATACATTCACTAGCTTTTTCACAGCATCAAACTTTTTACAATATTCAAATGACTTACGCATCGTACGTTCTTTAGGTAGTGGTGCATTTAATGCTACTACAACTGGAACTGGTGTTTTAATCGAAAATCGTTCTGACTATGATGATAACCATTCTTCAGGTTCAGGTTCAAATGTTTTTGGTGCAAAATATCCAGGTCTTTTAGGTAACTCTCTTAAAGTTTCTATTTGCGATGCTAACACTACACTCTTAGCTTCTTGGGCATATACTGACCAATTTGATGGTTATCCAAAAACTTCAGACTATGTAACTAGAAATAACAGTAATGACATTTTAGCTAATGACGAAATTCATATTGTAGTTCTCGATACTACCGGCAGAATTAGTGGTACAGCTAATACTGTTTTAGAGAAATTTGCTTTTGTTTCTAAAGCTTCTGATGCTAAGACCGATGACGGTTCAAGTAACTATTACAAAGATGTTATTAATAGTCGTTCCAAATATATTTGGTGGTTGTCACATCCATCAGAAGGTACAAATTGGGGTAGAATTGCTGGCGACAACTTAGTTTACACACAAGTTGCTTCAACAGACTACACTTTAAGTGGTGGTGTTACCGCTGCTCCTTCAGCTGCTAACCGAAATGTATCTTACGATCTATTCAACAATCCAGATTCAGTAGATATTTCATTCATTCTTGCTGGCGAAACTACAGGTTCTTCAACAGTTACCGCTCTTTCAGCTATTGCTGATAGTCGAAAGGACTGTGTTGTGTTTATTTCACCGCAAAGAACTGATGTGATTGACAATGCAGGTAGTGAAACTACTGCTCTTGAAACTTGGAGGCGATCAACTCTAGCTTCTTTAGCTAGTTCATATGTTGTTTGCGATTCTGGTTGGAAATATCAATTCGACAAATACAATGATGTATATCGTTGGGTACCACTTAATGGTGATGTAGCCGGTCTATGTGCAAGAACAGATTTGCAACGTGATCCATGGTTCTCACCAGCAGGTATTAATCGTGGTCAAATCAAGAATGTAATTAAGCTTTCTTGGAATCCAACAACATCACAAAGAGATACATTATACAGAAATGGTATCAATCCAGTTGTAACATTCCCTGGTGAAGGTACAATTCTTTATGGTGATAAAACTTTCTTGACAAAACCATCTTCATTTGATCGCATCAATGTTCGCCGTTTATTCATTGTATTAGAGAAGGCTGTTGCTAAGGCTGCTCGTTCTTCACTATTTGAATTCAATGACGACTTCACAAGAGCTCAATTTGTTAACTTAGTTGAACCGTTCTTGCGTGATGTTCAAGGTCGCCGTGGCATCTATGACTTCCGTGTTGTTTGTGATACTACAAATAATACTGCTGAAGTTATTGATACCAATCGTTTTGTTGGTGACATTTACATTAAGCCTGCTCGTTCAATCAACTTCATTCAACTCAATTTCGTTGCTACCCGTACCGGTGTATCATTTGACGAAATCGTTGGACGATTCTAATAAATAGAGAGATAGGAGAAATCAAATGGCATTTAATGTAAATCAATTCCGCTCTCAGATGACTGGAGATGGTGCCCGCCCAAATTTATTTGAGGTGTCGCTACCATTTCCTAATTTTGCAGCACCAGGAACAGCACAACAAAAAACGACATTCATGTGTCGTAGCGCACAATTGCCAGGTTCAACACTTGGTGTTGTGCCTGTAAATTATTTTGGTCGTGAATTAAAATTTGTAGGCAATAGAACATTTGCAGACTGGACAATCAACGTTATTAATGACGAAGATTTTGTTATCCGTAATGCATTTGAAAGATGGATGAATAGCATGAACAGTCATTCATTAAATGTTCGTAATCCTGCAGCTCAAACACCTGTTAGTTATACTGTTGATGGTGAAGTTCGCCAATTCGGTAAAGCAGGCGATACAATTAAGAAGTACAAGTTTATTGGTTTGTTTCCAACGGATATAGCTCCAATTGAATTAGATTGGGGTTCAAACGATGCGATTGAAGAATTCACCGTAACTCTCTCCTACCAATGGTGGGAATCGGCTGAAGACGCTGTGGTATAAAAGTGGGGGATATTCCCCTACTTTTATTTTTTTAGGATGAATGAATAATGGCAATAAAACTTTTCGGTTTTACTCTCGGTCAAAAAGATGTAGTTCAGGTACAAAAACCCGAACAGGCATCTTTTGCACTTCCAACAGAGGCGATTGATGATGGTGCAGTCAACATCACTCAAAATGCCCATTACGGCACATATGTTGATTTAGAAGGTGCTGTCCGTAATGAACTAGAATTAATTACTCGTTATCGTGAGATGGCAAATCATCCAGAATTGGAGATGGCCATTGATGAAGTTGTGAATGAAGCTATCACTCATGACGATGACGGTACATGTCTTGATATTGTTTTAGATAAATTAAAACAACCAGAAACAATTAAGAAAAAGATTAAAGAAGAATTTGATGCAGTTCTTCGCATGATGAATTTTAATAATCTTGCAGATGATCTTTTCAAACGATGGTATATTGATGGTAGAATTTATTACCATGTTGTAGTGGATGATAAAAACCCTAGACAAGGTATTCAAGAATTACGATTTATTGACCCACGAAAGATTCGTAAAGTTCGTGAGATTCAAAAAGATAGAGATCCAAAAACTGGTGCTTCAGTTATTAAATCTATTGCCGAATATTATGTTTATAATGACAAAGGCACCACAACACAAAACTATACTGCACAAGTAAGTTCTGGACTTCGTATTGCTGCTGATGCTATTTTAAATGTTAACTCAGGTTTAATGGATGCAAAGAATACTTTTGTAATCTCTTATCTACATAAGGCCATTAAACCTTTAAATCAGTTGCGTATGATTGAAGATGCGGTTGTTATTTACCGTATTTCAAGAGCACCTGAACGCCGTATTTTTTACATTGATGTAGGTAATTTACCAAAAGGTAAAGCTGAACAATATCTTCGTGATATTATGGTCAAGTATCGTAACAAAATGGTCTATGATGCTGAATCAGGTCAGTTGCGTGATGATCGCAAACACATGTCAATGTTGGAAGATTTCTGGTTACCTCGCCGTGAAGGTGGTAAAGGTACAGAGATCACTACATTACCAGCTGGTCAAAATCTTGGACAGATGGAAGATGTTCTATACTTTAGACAGAAGTTACTTAACTCATTAAATGTACCAATCTCTCGTTTAGAACCACAAGGTGGTGGTATGATCGGTGTTGGTCGTAGTACAGAAGTTACCCGTGATGAAGTTAAGTTTATGAAATTTATCACTAGACTTCGCAACAAATTTACACAATTGTTTGATCATGCACTACAAAAACAATTAGTATTAAAAGGTATTTGCACTACTGATGAGTGGGATGATTTTAAAGAATACATCTATTACGATTTTAGAAAAGATAATAACTTTACCGAATTAAGTGAGGTTGAACTTAATCGTGAAAGAATCAATTTGTTAACTCTTATTGATCCTTTTGTAGGAAGATATTACTCACAATCATGGGTTAAAAAGAATGTACTTAGAATGACCGATGATGATATTAAAAAAATAGATAAGGAGCTTAAAAATGAAAACGAAACCCTCCCTTCCAGTCAGCAAGGTCCCGTTCTCGGCCAAGAAGGTGCCTCACCAACAGAGTTTCCTCCCCAAGACAACACACAAGAGGACAGCTCCTCGGAGTCGATAACACCGCAACTAGATTCTGAAGTTGAAAAATATTCATTAGGTATAAATAAGAAATAATAGGAGATAATTATGGAACAAATTCAAGCATTTATTAAACAAGTGAGTACAGGTCAAGCTGCTGAGGCACAAGACACTCTGAACAATCTTATTTCAGCTAAGGCTATGGAAGCTTTGGCAAACAAAAAACAAGAAATGGCCTCTGATGTTTTTAACGGCAAAGAAACGGAATCAACAGAAGAAACTGCATGAAATTTTTAAGCGATTTTAAAAATATCTCGTTAGAAGAAGGTAAGTCAGACTATAAAAAGTTTGACACTTTGGTGCGATCAGGTTTAGGTAACGCAACACAGTTACAAAAGATTCATCATGTTTTAAACAAGATGAAAGAAGATACACCAGTATTAACTGCATCTGAAAAAACTATTGTACAACAACTATTAAATCAAATGATAGATGTTGTTACAAACAATAAACAACTCTTTCAGCAAACTCGCCGTGCGGTAAGAGAAGGTGCTGGAGAAGAAGTGGTAGATTCATCAGACTATAAAGTATCACCTTCTGGTAGAAAAGTTAGAGCGCATCGTATCGTTACTGCTTCCATTAAAGAAGATAATGAAATCATTGAAGAGGCACTAAATATAGATCCTCCTATTACTTTATTGTTAAAGAGAGAAGCAATTCGTATGTACCCAAATGGTACTAAAATTGCTTTGTATTATAGTAAAAAATTGGATAAGTATTTTTCAGTTCCATATGGTGGCGATGCCGCTATTCAAGCTGAAGAAACTGTTAAAGAATCCGTAGATGCCATTGGTCAACTACAAAAGATTAAAGACAGTCACCAACACGGCACAGTAAACCATAAAGATGGTTCTGCTAGTAAGGTGGATGTACAAACCGCTCATGCGGTATTAACCATTCATAAAAATTTGAATGATGTTAATAAAAAGAAGTTTGCTGATATGGTGGCAAGATCATCACATCACATGAAGAAAGCAGCAGATTTTTCATTTAGTAAATTAAAATGAAATTTATAGAAGCATTATCAAAAGGCAATTTAGATGAGGCTAAGCAACATCTATTCAATCGCCTTGATGAAATTGCTAAAAGAAGATTAGAAGAAGCAAAGAATTATGTTGTAGAGGACATGTTAGAAGAAGGTAACACTAATATTATTAAACAAGGTAGAATTGAAAAGATTCGCCGTAGAGTTAGAAGAAATTCAGCTGGTCGTATTGTAGTTCAGAAGAACCGCAAGCGATCAGGTATTAAAGGTTATAGAGTTGCAGGTAATCGTGTTGTGCGTATATCAGCAACAACAAGAATTAAAAAGGCTCGTTTATTAAAACGATCATGGAAAACAACTAGAAGGGCAAAACTGCGCCGTTCGCTATTGAAAAGAAAAATGTCAATGCGTAGGCGCACATCAATGGGACTAAAGTAAAATGCCATACGAAATTTTAAACAGTAAGAGAAGTAAATCTACCATTCGTGTAACTGGTAATACAGCTACACGTATTGATTTAACTGCTCTATCAACAAATACAACAACAGAAATTATTACTGGTGCAACATTTACACATGTTATGTCTGCTTCAGATGGATTTTGGAAAGTATATCGTGGCAACGATAACACCGGTACTTTAGTTTTAGATTTGCCAGGTGGTAATGATTGGCCTTTGGCGCAATATGATATTGCACTTGCCAATACTTCTACTGCAAACATTTATGTAACAAATAGTGGTACAGGTGGTACTTTAATTATGTCAGTAAGCAAAACCGCAACTTATAGCCCATCATTAACGGATCTGTAAAATGAAACTTATTAGAGAAACAGTTGAGAACGTAAAGTATCTCACAGAAGCTTCCGAAAACGGCAAAAAACATCTTTATATTGAAGGTACTTTCCTTGTAGGTGACAAAGTAAATCGTAATAATCGTATGTACAAAATGGACACTTTGCGTTCTGAAGTAGAACGGTACAACGAAGAATTTATTAAGACTAATCGTGCTCTTGGAGAACTAGGCCATCCAGACACACCTACAATTAATTTAGAGAGAGTATCTCACAAAATTGTTTCCCTTGAAGAAGATGGTGACACCTTCTACGGGAAAGCATTAATCTTGGATACACCATATGGTAAAATTGTTAAAGATTTTATCGATAATGATGTGAGTATTGGTGTTTCCTCAAGAGCTTTGGGTTCTGTAATACAAACCAAAGAAGGTTATAATTTGGTACAAGATGATCTTAAACTTGCAACTGCAGCTGATATTGTTGCTGATCCATCTGCACCGGGTGCTTTCGTTAACGGTATTATGGAAAATAAAGAATGGATGTTTGTTGAAGGACGCTTTGTAGAAGCGGATTTTGACAGAGCAAAGAAACAAATAAAGAGTGCTTCCAAGAAACAAATTGAGGAAGTTGCACTCCAAATATTTGAAAATTACCTCAGAAAACTTTAATTTTATAAATAAGAAATCATAAGGAGATTCCTAATGGCAACAAATAAACTAATGGAAGCAGCAGCTGATATTCTCGCCGGTGGCAAGAGTTCAGCCCCAGCTATGCCTCCGCAAAAATTAGAAGGTCAGGTTGTAGACCTTGGTGGTCCTACACCGCAGAATTCAAAACCGGATGACAATTCGAATAAAATCGATACGACTAAGGCTGCGAAATCTGCAACTGCCCCAACAACCAAACCATCAGACGCTTCATCGGACACACAACTCAAAATGAAAAAAGAGGAATCCGAAGAAACAGAAGGTGAAGAAATTATTTCTGAAGAAGAAACAGCTGAAGTTGCCTCTGAGCAACTCGAAGAAAAGAAAGAATGGAAAGCAAAGATGAAGGAAGATGTTGATGCCTTGTTTGCTGACGACTCTACTATTTCTGAAGATTTTAAAGCTAAAGTTTCTACAATTTTTGAAGCACGTGTTGAAGATCGTGTTACTCAAATTGAAGAAGAAATTGAAGCCAAATATGCTGGTATGCTTGAAGAAGCACTCACTTCAGTTCAAACCGAATTAACAGAAAAGGTTGATGACTACCTAAACTATGTGGTTGACCACTGGTTGGAAGATAATCAAATTGCAATCGAATCAGGTCTACGTGCTGAGATCACCGAAGAATTCATTTCTGGTCTACGCAACCTGTTTGCAGAACATTACATCGATGTTCCATCTGAAAAAATTGATTTAGTTGACGAACTTGCTGGTAAAGTTGAAGAACTCGAAAGCAAACTCAACGAAGAAATTGAGCGTGCTGTTGACTTAAACAAACAGTTAATTGAATCACGCAAAGTAGAAATTACTCATCAAGTCTGCGAAGGTCTCGCCGCAACTCAAGTTGAAAAAATCAAATCACTCGCAGAGAGTGTTGAATTCTCCACAGAGGAAGAATACAAAGATAAACTTGAAACAATCCGTGAGAACTATTTCCCATCAGGTGTTAAAAAAGCTGATGCTGAGCAGTTACATGAGAAAATTGAAGAAGCAACTGGTGAACAAAAAGAAATCAATGATCCTTTTGTTGCCGCCGTTTCTCAAGCAATTTCCAAAACAAAATTTTAAACACTAAGGAGATTTAAATGTATTTGTCCGAAAATTTACAGAAAAAATGGGAAGGCGTTCTAGATCACCCTGATCTGCCTGCTATTAAAGACCCATATCGTAAGGCTGTTACAGCTGTTATTCTTGAGAACCAAGCTCAAGAAATGCAAAAGTCATCTGGCATTTTGTATGAAACAGCTCCAACTAACTCATTAGGTGGCACAGGCTACTCTGGTGGTTCTGCTGCTGGCGGTCCAGTTGCTGGTTTCGATCCAATCTTGATCAGTTTAGTTCGCCGTTCTTTACCAAATCTTATCGCTTATGACCTTTGCGGTGTACAACCAATGACAGGTCCTACTGGTTTGATTTTTGCAATGCGTTCTACATACGCATCACAAAACGTTACTGCTGGTGCAACTGAGGCATTCTACAACGAAGCCAATACAGGTTTCTCTGGTACAAAAAGCGCACAAACAGATATTAGCCTTGCTGCTAACACTGCTTTGGGTAACCAAAACGTATTCGCTTCTACTATGGCAACTGGTCAAGCAATGGCCACTTCTGTTGCTGAAGATTTGACTTTCAACGAAATGGCTTTCTCTATTGAGAAGGTTTCTGTAACTGCTAAGTCCCGTGCTCTGAAAGCTGAGTACTCAATGGAACTCGCACAAGACTTAAAAGCTGTTCATGGTCTTGACGCTGAAACTGAATTGGCAAACATTCTCTCCACAGAGATTCTTGCTGAGATCAACCGTGAAGTTATCCGTACAATCTACACATCTGCTAAAGTTGGTGCTCAAGTTGGTACAACAACTCAAGGTACTTTTGACTTGGATACAGATTCAAACGGTCGCTGGATGGTTGAAAAGATCAAAGGTTTGGCATTCCAATTAGAGCGTGAAGCAAACGTTATTGCTAAGACAACTCGCCGTGGTAAAGGTAACGTAATGATCTGTTCTTCAGACGTTGCATCTGCCCTCGCAATGGCTGGTCTATTAGACTACCAATCTGCTTTGAATAGTCAAGTTAGCCTGACTGTTGATGATACAGGCAATACATTTGCTGGTACATTGTTCGGTCGTATCAAGGTTTACATTGACCCGTACTTTGCTGCTAACTCTACTTCTGAGTTTGCTGTAATGGGTTACAAAGGTTCTAATGCATATGACGCTGGTTTGTTCTATTGCCCATATGTTCCTTTGCAAATGGTTCGTGCAGTTGATACAAACAACTTCCAACCAAAAATTGGTTTCAAGACTCGTTATGGTCTAGTTGCCAACCCATTCGCAGAAGGTTCTACACAAGGTTTGGGCGCTATCAATGCTCGTACCAACCTGTACTACCGTGCGTTCAAGATTGCAAACTTAATGTAATCAAAATAAGTCCTATAATAAAAATTATAAAAAAGGACTGTTCGAAAGAGGCATCGCAAGGTGCCTCTTTTTTTGCGCCTAAATAAACCACTATGACAGCAATTACAAGAAATCCATCTAATCCTAATTTTTTACATCCAAATAAGTTTATACTGAACTTTGGAAGGGTACCTAATGTACAATACTTTTGTCAGTCAGTAAGTGTACCTGGAATATCCACTAGTGAGATACCTAGAAACAATCCATTTGTAGACCTGTATTCACCTGGTGAAAAATTAATATATGACATAATGAATGTCACTTTCTATATTGATGAAGAACTTAAAGCATGGTTAGAAATACATGATTGGCTTCGTGCTATGACTTTCCCTACTGATTTTGCCGAATATGAAAACTTAAACAATTTAAATAACTTTACTCGGTATAAACAAACAAATACTCCACAATTTTCAGATGGTACATTAACACTACTATCATCTTCAAATAAACCATATTATAATTTTAAGTTTGTAGATTTATTTCCTGTAAGTCTATCTTCTTTTGTGGTATCTACCGGTGATAGTCCAGATACCATACTAACTGCTGATGCATCATTCAGATTTGCCTATTATAATGTTGACAAGTTATTTTAATTAGTGTATAATCTCCTGTAAGGAGATTTTTTATGGAAAAACTTGACGAATTATTGAGTATGTGGACTAAAGATGCGGACATAGATCGCACCGAACCAGGTAAAGCTTTACTGGATATTCCTAAACTTCATAGTAAATATTTAAACATATTGTCTAAGCATCGTTTGATGGTTAAAGAGGCAGAGTTTAAATATAATAAAATGAAAAAATTAAAGTGGGAGTATTATACAGGCAAGTTAGATGATGATGAATTAAAGAAACGTGGATGGGAACCTTTTCCATATGTGATCAAAGCCGAGTTGTCTACATATATGGAAGCAGACGAAGATGTTAATCGTTTGTTAGCATCAAAACTTATTAATGAAGAAATGGTTGATGTATGTACCAGCATATTGAAAGAATTAAACAATCGTGCTTGGGAATTAAAATCATTTATTGACTGGGAAAAATTTATTCAAGGTGTCTAATTTACTAATACATGAACTAGATGAAGTATATGTTAAATTTGAATGTGAAAAAAGTTTAGCGCAAGAACTTTCAGATTACTTTACTTTCTATGTTCCCGGCCATCAATTCTCTCCTGCTTTTAAATCTAAATTTTGGGACGGCAAAATACGCTTAGCTGATCTGCGTACTTTTACTATTTACCGTGGTTTAGTTCCTTATATTAAAAAGTTTTGCAAAGAGAGAAACTATTCTATATCTGTTGATGATAAGGTTTCTATAACAGAAAACTTTTCATTGATTGAAGCTGTAGAGTTTATTAAAACATTAAACTTACCAGAATCAATTGAAGTTCGTGATTATCAATTACAATCGTTTGTACATGCGGTAAGAAACAAACGCATAATGATTCTATCACCTACAGGTTCAGGTAAGTCACTCATACTTTATATTATACTCCGTTATCTACAAGAAGCGGACTTCAAAAAAGGTCTATTGATTGTTCCAACCACTTCCTTGGTGGAACAAATGTACTCAGATTTTGTATCATATGGTTATGATGCCGAATCAAATGTGCATCGCCAGTATGCAGGTAAAGAAAAATCAACAGACAAGTTGTTGACAATAGTAACATGGCAATCAATCTATAAATATCCAAAAGAATACTTTGAACAATTTGATTTTGTATTGGGTGATGAATCTCACCTCTATAAAGCCAAATCACTTGCATCAATCATGACGGGTTTAACCAATGCATCATATAGAATTGGTTGTACAGGCACATTAGATGGAACACAAACACACAAGTTGGTACTTGAAGGTCTATTTGGACCGGTGTATCAAGCAACAACAACTAAACAATTAATTGATAATAAACAATTAGCAGATTTTAAAATTAAATGTTTAATACTTAAATACCCTGAACACATTTGTAAAATGTCTAGACAATGGGATTATAATACTGAGAAAGACTATATTGTATTAAACAAAGCAAGAAACGACTTTATTAAAAATTTAACACTCTCATTAGAGGGTAATACTTTAATATTATTTCAGTTAGTGGAAAAACATGGAAAAGATTTATATAATGGTATCAAAGATGCTGCAGGTAAAAGGCATGTATTTTTCGTATATGGTGGCACCGATGTTGAAGTTAGGGAATCTATACGATCTATTACAGAGAAACAAAACGATGCAATTATTGTTGCAAGTTACGGTACTTTCAGTACTGGTGTTAACATCCGTAATTTGCATAATATCATTTTTGCATCACCCTCTAAGTCAAGAGTTCGTAACCTTCAGTCGATAGGTAGAGGATTAAGAATTGGTGATAACAAAACAGAAGCTACATTGTTTGATATTGCTGATGACTTTAGAGTAGGCAAACATGCTAATTATACCTTGAAACATTTCATAGAACGTGTTAAAATATATGATGATGAAAAATTCAACTACAAGTTTTATAACATAGAGTTAAAAAATGCCTGAAATTAAACTAATAAGACTACAAAGTGGTGAAGATATTATCTGTACATGTTATGAAGATTTAGAAACAAAAATGGTAATGTTAAAAGATCCTATGACTGTAATATTTAAAAGAATTAAGAATGGATCTTTATTGCTTATTGCACCTTGGCTTCCTGCTGAATTGATAGTAGATAATACGGCAACAATTTATACCTCTGATATTTTGACTACTGTTGAACCTAAGTTGATGATCAAAGACTATTATGTTAAGTTGGTAGACAATTTAGAGAAATTTAAAAAAGAAGAAGAAGAAACACTAAGACAATTTTTGGAAGATGATTCTGAAGAAGGTGTATATGAAGATGAACTAGATGATGAGGAAGAAGATGAAATTGAATCAATACAAGAATTATATAAACCTAAAAAGAATATTAGGTTACATTAATTTTAAAACGGAACACCGAGATAATAACAGTTGTCAAGCCCTAAGTCAAGCGAAAAGAAGGTAAATATGAGTGAGAAGAAACCAAAACATTATGTAAACAACGCAGATTTTCTACAGGCTTTAATAGCTTACAGAGAAAACTGTGATAAGGCAAAGAATGAAAATAAACCTGAACCATCCATACCAAATTATATTGGTGAATGTTTCTTGAAGATTGCTGACCATTTGTCACGCAAGCCTAATTTTATATCATATTCTTTCCGAGATGAAATGATTTCAGACGGCATTGAAAACTGTTTGATGTATTTCCGTAATTTTGATCCTGATAAGTCTAAAAATCCTTTTGCTTATTTTACTCAGATCATTTACTATGCGTTTCTTCGCCGTATCATGAAAGAGAAAAAGCAATTGTATGTGAAGTATAAAGCTACCGAACAATTTGGTTTGTTAGATGAAGGTGAGATGTACGAGGACGAAAATGGTAATGTTCGCCAGTTTGAATTGTATGATAATATCTCTGAGTTTATTCATACCTTTGAAGAAAACAAAAAGAAAAAGAAAGCCAAAGGTAAAGAGGATCCAGAATCTATTTTAGAAGAAATTGGAATAGAAAAACAATTACCTTAAATTGCTTGACATTGGTTGTTTTATAATGTATAGTGTGATTATATTAATAGGATTATAGTAAATGAAATTATGTATTTTGGGTGATACGCATTTTGGCATGAGAGGAGATTCTCTGGAATTCCATAACTATTATAGGAAATTCTACGAGAATATTTTCTTCCCGTATTTAAAAGAAAACAACATCACTTTCATTTTTCAACTCGGTGATTTATTTGATCGCCGAAAATTTATTAACTTTAATTCACTATACTTATGCCGTAAGTATTTTTTTGACAAATGCAAAGAAGAAGGCATTACACTACACACACTTTTAGGTAATCACGATGTTTCATATAAGAATACATTAGAAGTTAATTCGTCAACACTTTTATTAAATGAATATGATAATGTAACTGTATGGGATAAAGTTACCACCCTAGACTTTGACGGCATACCAATTGATATTGTGCCTTGGATTTGTGATGACAATGAAAAAGAAGTATTAGATTTTATTGAGAACAGTAAATCACAGATTTGTTTTGGGCATTTTGAGATTGATGGGTTTGAAATGGATCGTGGCAATATTGCTCATGGTGGTATTGACAGGAAACTATTTTCAAGATATGATCTTGTTCTAACTGGTCACTTCCATCACAAGTCTACCGATGGCAACATCACCTATGTTGGAACACCAGGTGAAATTACTTGGGCGGACTTTAATGATCCTAGAGGATTTCATATCTTCGATACTGATACCCGTGACTTAAAGTTTATTCAAAATACTTATAAGATGTTTCACAAGATCAACTATGATGACGGTGAAACCGATTTTGAACATTGGAAGGCAGTTGACTACGACCAATACAAAGACAGTATGGTTAAAGTTGTAGTATTAAACAAACAAAATCCTTTTCTGTTTGATTATGTAATTGATAACTTATACAAATCTGGCATAAGTGATATTGGTATTGTAGAAGATTTTAGTGATACCAATTCAATTGAAGATCAAGACATTGTTGATCAAGCAGAAGATACCATGACAATTTTGTCCAAATATATTGATGGCCTCGAACTAAATGTAGAATCGAATAAACTTAAATCAATTATGAAAGAAGTTTACATTGAGGCATTGAATACTGAAACCACAGAATGATTTTATTTCGTACACTTAGATGGAAAAATCTGTTAAGTACTGGTAACCACTTTACAGAATTAAAATTAAATAATAACACAAACACACTCGTAGTTGGTGCAAACGGATCAGGCAAATCAACCATGCTTGATGCGTTGTGCTTTGCGTTGTTTGGTAAAGCATTTAGAAATATTAACAAACCAAACTTAGTCAATTCTATTAATAATAAAGATTGTGTGGTTGAGGTTGAGTTTGATACTAACAATAAATCATATAAGATTGTTCGTGGTATTAAACCTAATATTTTTGAAATCTACTGTAATGGTGAACTAGTAGATCAAGCCGCAGCTTCTAGAGATTACCAAGAGTATCTCGAAAGGTTCATCATCAAATTAAATTATAAATCTTTTACTCAGATTGTAATTTTAGGTAGTGCATCATTCACACCATTTATGCAACTATCATCAACTGATCGCCGAGCAATCATTGAAGATTTATTAGACATACAAATCTTCTCGACTATGAATGGTATAGTTAAAGATAAATTGGCCAACATCAAAGATTTAACTACAAATAAAAAGCATGAGATTGATTTAGAACAACAGAAATATGATTTGCAGAAAAAACATATTGATGATCTGAAACAAAATAATGATGAAAAGGTAAAAGAATATCAGGATGAAATTGCGAACAATACTGTTACTATTTCTACTTTAACATCGCAGATTGAAGAATATTCTCAGTCGGTTACCGAACTACAATTGTTAGTTGATGCAAAAGATGAAACTGATGCTAAGGTTAAAAAGATTACAAAACTCGAATCTCAAATTGAAAGTAACTTATCAAAATTTCGAAAAGATATTAGTTTCTTCGAACACAATGATGATTGTCCAACCTGTAGGCAAGCAATTGCCATGGAGTTTAAAAAGAAAGAACTTACCGCTCTCTCTACCAAGGTTGATGAGTGCGATCACGGCCTTGCTGAGTTGGAGAAAAAACTATTAGAAGAACAAACCAAGTTACAGGCAATCAACGAAACGCAAAAGAAAATACAAACCTTACAGATTAAAATTGCAACCAACAATACATCGATTGTTGAAACAAACAAATATATTAAACGATTGGAAAAATTGTTGGTAGAGTTGAGTACTAAGAGTTCATCTACCAAAAAAGATGACGATGAATTACGCTCAATAAACGAAGCGTTAAGTGACTTAAAACAGCATTTATTAAGTTTAATAGATGAGAAAACTTATTATGAAGCAGCATTTAATTTATTAAAAGATACAGGTATTAAAACCAAGATTGTAAAACAATATCTTCCTATTATTAATAAATTGGTAAACAAATATTTGGCTTCTCTGGACTTCTTTGTAAACTTTAATTTAGATGAATCATTTAAAGAAACTATCAAATCTCGGCATCGAGATGAGTTTACATACAATAACTTTTCAGAAGGTGAGAAACAAAGAATTGATATGGCATTGATGTTGACTTGGCGAGCTGTTGCTAAGTTGAAAAATTCATCTAATACCAATCTATTAATACTTGATGAGGTGTTTGATTCTAGTTTAGATACAAATGGTACAGAAGAACTTATGAAGATTCTCCACATGTTAGAAGATGTAAATCTGTATGTTATCTCACATAAAGGTGATATACTACAAGATAAATTTAGTAATATTATTCGATTTGAAAAAGTAAAGAATTTCTCCAAGGTGATAAAATGAGTGATGAACTTTTAGTTATAGACACAAGTAAGGCAGTTTCACAGAATGAAGTTATCGAACCTTTGCCATTATATGGTGAGGGATTTGAAATGTTATACAAAAGTATACCTGAATATACCGATGTATTACCAAACTCATTAATGAATAAACTGGTACAAAGACTTAAACTTACCATGAAACTTTATTCAGGTATTGGACTATCTGCCAATCAATGCGGTGTGTATCAAAGGGTGTTTGTAATTGGCCATGGAGATTACCAATTGGTCTGTATCAACCCAAAAGTCACTCATGTATCGGAACAAATAGAAAAAAGTAATGAAGGTTGCCTCTCTTATCCAGGTTTATTTGTTAAAATAGAACGACCACTAGCAATCAATGTAGAATTTACTACCGAAACTGGTGAGAATAAACAAATGAAGTTGGAAGGTTTAACTGCTCGATGTTTTATGCATGAGTTAGAACATTTAAATGGCCAGTCCTTTATTCAACAAGTAAAACCCGTTGCTTTAAGTATTGCAAGAGAACAACAAAAGAAACGAATTAAGAAAGTTACCAGAGCGCAAAAGAATGGCATACGCATTTGATCCTAAAGATGATGTAGAAGTACAATGGCAGAAATGGCAGGAAGCAAATCCTGAAGATTCATTTACCAATGTAGATGAGGGACAACTGCGTGAAACAATCATTAAAGATTTGACCTATGTTTCGCAAATGGATGTTAAAGAATATACACTCTATCAAAAATGGTGTGAGATTCAACAAAAGTATCCCACTAAAAGAAGTAGAACAGTTTTTGGTGATGAAGAAGTGTTTCTTGTTGATCCAACTCAGCAAGAGATTGTTAATGAGATTAAACATAACATATGGGTTCCAGAAAATCCAGATTCCTATCTTGATCTTGAACCCGTTTTAGAATATACAGATGATTCTGGTACAACTACCAAAATTGGTATTGATGGTACTGAGATAAGTGTTGATAGAAAACGAAATAAAGAATTGCCTGAAAAGTGGAATACTATCAGAAACTTTATTTCGACAATGAAAAACAATAGTAATATTGGTCGTAATCTCAACTTCATTGTTAAAGATAACAAGACTGGCAAATACCTTGGTGTGGTTTGCATCTCATCAGACTTTCTTGATTTAACACCCCGTGATGAAAAGATCGGTTGGCCCCGTGAATTGAAAACGCAAGGCGGTATGATCAATCACACAGCAATTGGTTCTACTATTGTTCCATTTCAACCATTAGGTTATAATTATGTTGGTGGTAAACTACTTGCGTTGCTTTGTTTATCGGATGAAGTACAAAATTTATGGAAGAAACAATATGGTGACGTACTAGTTGGCGTAACAACAACATCATTATACGGCAAAACTAAAGCTGGCGGCCTTTCACAGTATGATAATCTAGATCATTGGCAACCAATGGGATTCACCTCAGGTTCTGTATCATTCGAACCTGAACGAGATACTCGATATTTAATTAGAGAGTGGTTGAAAAAGAACTATACAAAGAAATATTTTGAATGGTATATTGCCAAAAAAGCATCAGGTCAACCACATAAGCGTGATCATAAAAACCGATCATTATCACACACTTATTCTAAAATGAATGTACCTAAAGAACTGATTAGAACCGAACATGCTAGAGGAATTTACTTCAGTCCGTTATATGATAACTCTTATGAATTTCTGCGTGGTGAGATTAAAGAGGATCAGTTGGTAAAATCTTTTGATACTTCTTATGCAGCCTTGGTGAAGATTTGGAAAGAGAAACACGCCAAAGGTCGAATTGGATTCTTAAAGAAGAAAGATAAAGTTTCACATGAAACCCTTTTCTATGACGATTTGATTTACTTGTCGTGGGAAGAAACTAAGGCAAAGTACCTATCGCAAGTAGGTCGGTAATAATGAAATAAAGTATTGACAAAGTAGTATAAGTAGAGTATAGTATTAAATATGCGGTGTGTAATAGTACGGATCAAGATACCCTCTTAATCTAGGTGAGCAAAGCACTCCACCGCTCCAATCTCGGCTGTAAAATTCTATATTAAAATATCATATAGCCGATCCTATATATATCCAACAACGCCTCCAGACTGTTGTTTCCAAGCAACACTTATCTTGACAATTGATCATTTTTGTAGTATAATGGTTGGATAAAGTAGAAAAGGTATATACTCATGTCAAATTTTAGTGTCGAATCTAAATCTCAATTAGTCAAACTATTAGCTGTTGAAAACCTCACGGTTGAACATCAAAAAATACAGACAGCCAAGTTTGACCCAAAAAATCGTGTATTATATCTCCCAATCTGGCAAAATATGTCAGGCGCTCTCTATGATCTTTTAGGCGGTCATGAGGTTGGCCATGCACTTTATACTCCTGCGGATGGTTGGCACGATGCTGCTCAATCAAAAGGTAAAGCATACAAATCATTTTTAAATGTTGTTGAAGATGCTCGCATTGAGAAAAAAGTTAAACGCCGTTATCCTGGTCTCCGTAAATGTTTTGTTGATGGTTACAAAAATCTAATTGACCGTGATTTCTTTGGTATTAAAGATGAAGATATTAATGAAATGTCATTCATCAATCGTCTAAATCTTTTCACTAAAAGTGGCGGTACTCTTGGTGATAACATTCTCGGTATTACATTCTCAGCTCAAGAACAAATTCTACTAAAAGAAGTAGAATCTGTTGAAACTTGGGAAGATGTTTTAAGAGTTACTGAAAAAGTTTGGAATTATTCTAAAGATGAACAGTTTGAAATGGCTGAAGAATTTTTTGATAGTCTAGATGAAGATGATTATGATTATGATGGCGAAGATGATTCGCAAGGTTCATCTGATGGTGATTCTGGTGATGAAGAATCCGAAGAAGAAGATGAAGAAGGCGATGATTCTAAAGGCGGTTCTAAATCACAAGAAAATGAAGATGGTAAATTAGATCAAGATCAAGAAAAATCACCTAAATCTAATGGTGATAATTCTGAAGATTCGAAAGAAGAAAAAACCGAAGAAGAATCTTTAACATCTTCATTAAATCGTTACAAACCATCTAAACCTGTATATGAAAATTTTGAACCATCATGTGAAACTGATGATTCTTTCCGTCAAAACGAAATGCAATTGCTTGATGACAAGTGTAAAGAATATGTCTATGTACAAGTTCCTTCTGTAAAGAATATGAAAAGCATTGTAACACCTGCAAAACGGGTACAAGAACAATTACATGCCTTTTATGGTAAGAGAGGTAGTTACTCTGAAGATGAGGGTGGCCATCGTGCTACCAAGTTACTTAATGATTTCAAAAAGAAGAATGATCGGTACATTGGTCTTTTAGCTAAAGAGTTTGAAATGCGTAAGGCAGCTACACGATATGCTAAGGCTAAGATTTCAAATACTGGTGATATTGATGTAAATAAAGTTTACAAATATCAAATAGATGATTCTATTTTCCGTAAAGTCATGAAAATACCAAAAGGTAAATCTCATGGTTTGGTATTGTTACTTGACAAATCAAGTTCTATGCATAGAAATATGTATTCTTCTATTGAACAGATTTTGATTCTGGCCAGTTTTTGTCGCAAAGTGAATATTCCATTTTTGGTTTATGGTTTTGGTAATCATACACTAGCTCGCAAAACAGATTTTCCTAACGAAGATGTTACCGAAGAAAGTGGTTTTACTCACAATGAAAATGAATTCTATTTGAACGATTGCTATTTGCGTGAATATTTGAATTCATCCATGTCTAATGCTGAGTGGAATGCTTCTATCAAAAACATGTTATTATTAATGCAAGGTTTTGCATCAGGTAGTTATTGTTCACCAAATTCAGAGTTGTTATCAAATACTCCTTTAATTGAATCTATAATTGCAATTGAACCAATTATTAATAATTTCAAACAAAAACATAATCTTGATATTATTAATACAGTTATTGTGCATGATGGTGATTCTGATGGCATTCATTATAGAGGTGCAATTGAAAAAGATGATAAGGTAATACCTAGGCATTTTAACTCTAATTCACAAAATGTATTTGTTGTGGATAAAAAATCAAAATTTGAAATGCAAATTAAAACCAATTCAGCATTGGGTATGTGGGACAGTCATGATGCTTTAAGGAAAGTTATATTTCAATGGTTGAAACATAAGACTGGTACAAAAATTTTTGGTTTCTTCCTTATCGAAGGTCATGCAGGTAATATGCGTGGTGCTATTGAGAGAAGGTATCATTCTAAAAAGATGGACAGTATTCGCCAGAAAAATTATTATGGTATTAAAGAAGAATGTAAAATTCTTGCAAAAGAATTAAAAGATAAGAAATTTTTAGAATCTGAAAATGTGGGATATGATAAGTTTTATCTAACCCCTGGTGGTAATGATTTGAAGATCGAAAATGAAGATTTTGAAGTAAATGGCAAAGTGACGGCCAACAAATTAAAAACAGCTTTTATGAAATTTAATAAAGTCCGTCAGGTAAACCGTGTTATGGTCTCCAAGTTCATACAGGGTATAGCTGCCTAAGTGTTGCGTGGATACAACAGCTGGCTTGACTTTGTTGTTGTATTCCTTTATAATGGTTTTATTATAGTGAAATAGGAGTTTTATATTATGTCTAAGCGTGCCGAAACCCGCCAGAAGTTTATTGATGCTTTAGTTTCAAGTGGTAAATCTGAAGTGACTACCGAAGATATTAAAAAAATCTGCTCTAAAATTAAAGTTGCTCATCCATATTGGTTTACTAATGAAGAAGCAAATCGTTTGAAGCGTGGTGTTTTTAAAGTTCCAGGTAATATGCCTGTATCAAAAGTTCAAACAATTGATTTAAATGCTCAAGTGATTCCCATGAAAAAACCTGTAGAATCTGTTGGTAATCGTATCACTAATGTGGTTACTGATCTTGATATTTCAAATTTAGTACCTACTGTATATAAAAATTATGTACCATTTGGTAACTTTGATGATGTGCTTGCTATCGTACAGTCTGAAAGATTCTTTCCTGTTTTTGTTACTGGTCAATCAGGTAACGGCAAAACAATGTCAATCGAACAAGCTTGTGCAAAAGCTAAAAGAAAATTTGTAGTGGTGTCTATGACACCCGAAACCGATGAAGGTGACCTTCTAGGTAATTATGTTTTGATTAACGGCCAAATGGAATGGCGTGATGGTCCCGTAACAACGGCTGCTCGCCAAGGTGCTGTACTTTGTATTGACGAAATCGATTATGGTGCAAATAATCTTTCCTCTTTACAACGGGTTTTCGAAGGTAAACCATTTCTATTAAAGAAAAAAGGTGAATTAATTACACCAGCCCCAGGTTTTACTGTGTTTGCTACCGCAAATACTAAAGGTAAAGGTAGTGACGATGGTCGTTATATGTTTACCAATGTTTTGAACGAAGCCTTCCTTGAACGATTTGTAAATACAATTGAACAAGATTGGCCACCACTTACTATCGAAAAGAAAATTCTAAAGAAAGAATTGGCAACTGTTGGTAAATTAGATGACGATTTTGCCGAGAAATTAGTTACTTGGGCAGATGTTATTCGTAAAACTTTTGCCGATGGTGGTTGTGACGAAGTGATTTCAACTCGCCGTCTTGTACATATCATTAGTACCTATGGTGTGTTTAGTAATAAGATGAAGGCAATTGAATTGTGTTTGAATCGTTTTGATACTGATACAAAATTGTCCTTTATGGATCTATACACTAAGGTTGATGCAGGTGCTAATACCGAAACCTTAATGGCTCAGACAATTGATTTGCCTGAAGAACCTGCACCCGATAATACAATTGCAATATAATTATTTAACTGTTTCGGCACTTGACCCGGCGAAAGTCGGGTCTTTTTTCATCTTTACCTTGAAAACGCTTGACAGCCTTATCATAATCTGATATACTTATTTCATATTTGAAGGAACGGTCTCCTTTCAAATGATTTACCTTGTAGAGACCATATTTGGAGTATTTCGTAATGAAGTCAACTAAGCAAAAAGTCTTGGCATATCTTTCTAAAGATTCTGCCTACAATACATTAACAGCAGCTAAGATGCAATCAGTTTTTGGTATTGCTAATCCTTCCGCAACAATCAATGATTTGCGTAACGAAGGTAATGCTATCTACTTGAATAGCCGTGTTAATTCAAGCGGTGAGAAAGTTTCTTTCTATCGCTTAGGTCAACCTACAAAGCGAATGGTCGCTGAAGGTATTGCCGCTATCCGTGCTCAGGGTGAGCGTGCTTTTGCCTAAAATAGTTTAGGAAAAGTGGAGAGGAATCGATAAATAAAAGTGTCGATTCCTCTTTTTTATTTTATGGGCATATTATGGAAATTAAAGTTAAGCTTGACGAATTAAAGCAAAATAAATTATTTGTTGCCACACCAATGTATGGCGGCATGGCTCACGGCCTATATGTCAAATCGTGTTTAGACCTACAAGCAACAATGGCAAAATACGGTATTGATACGAAGTTCTCATTTCTATTCAACGAATCTCTGATCACAAGAGCAAGAAATTATCTCGTTGATGAATTCCTCCGTTCAGAATGTACTCACTTGTTGTTCCTTGATTCTGATATTCATTATAATCCGCAAGATGTATTGGCTATGATGGCATTAGATAAAGATGTTATTGGTGGTCCCTATCCTAAAAAATCAATTAATTGGGGTAACATCGCACAAGCAGCCAGAAACAATCCCGATATGGATCCAAAAGAATTGGAGAAACTTGTTGGTGAGTATGTATTCAATGTGGTACACGGAACAAAAACATTCCAAGTCACCGAACCTTTAGAAGTTCTTGAAATCGGTACAGGTTACATGATGGTTAAAAGATCAGTATTTGAAAAACTTGAACAAGCATTTCCAAATATTCGTTATAAGCCAGATCATGTTGGCCAAAAACACTTTGATGGTACTCGTTACATTCATGCGTACTTTGATACAGTTATTGACACCAAAGAGTCCATTACAGGCGGTGGTTCTGATCGTTACTTATCGGAAGACTACATGTTCTGCCAGATGTGGCGTAAGATTGGTGGAGAAATTTGGTTGTGTCCTTGGATGAAAACGCAACATATTGGATCATATCCATTTACTGGTGATATGCCTGCTGTTGCAGCTATGACAGGTAAACTATGACAACAACCAGAGTTAAAGCAATTGAAGATGCTATCAAAACATCTCAAAATGCCAAAACAGGTGGTCGCAAGTTCGATGGTGGTAAATTACAATATGGTCTTTTACCACCAGCAGCATTACAAGCAACAGTTGAAATTCTAACATTTGGTGCAGAGAAGTACGAACCAAATAATTGGAAATATGTGCCTGATTCAAAGCGAAGATATTTTGACGCTATGCAAAGACATGTATGGGCGTGGAAAAGTGGTGAACAAAATGATCCCGAATCAGGTAAACACCATTTAGCACATGCTCTTTGTTGCCTCATGTTTCTGTATGAACATGATACAATATATTCTGTTGATGATAAATCTTAATTATGGAGTAATAAATGAAACTATCTACACAAACAATTGGTGTATTGAAGAATTTTGGTACTATCAATGAGGGTATCTACTTTAAAAAAGGTAAAATTCTCAAAACAATTTCCAAAAACAAAAACATTCTAGCTGAAGCTACTATCACAGAAGATATTCCTTCAGATTTCGGAGTAGAAGATTTAAATAATTTTCTATCAGTAATTGGTATGCATACTGATGATCCAGTATTTGAGTTCGATGGAACGAATGTAATCATTAATGGTAACAAAGGTCGTAGTAAACAAAAGTATCGTTATTGCCAACCTTCAATGATTGTTATGCCTCCAGAGAAAGCACTTACGCTTCCTGATCCAGAGATTAACTTTGATTTGTCTGCTGAAGATTTCTCATGGGTGATGAAAAGTTCACAAGTATTGGGCACACCTAATGTGGTAATTGAATCTGATGGTTCTACAATCAATATTGTTTCAAGTGATCTGAAAAATAATTCTTCACATACTGATGCATTAGAAGTTGGTAAAGGCAATGGCGATAAGTATAAAATGGTATTCTTGACCGAACACCTCAGTAAAGTTTTATCTGGTTCTTATACTGTACAAATTTCTTCTAAAGGTCTGGCACAGTTCCAAAATAAAAATGTTCCACTCAAATATTGGGTAGCAACAGAAACAGGAAGCACATTTACAAAAGGTTGATAAGTTGTAACTTTGATTTTTTTTATATTATATTATGAGGTATTTTGATGGAACATTTATTGTGGACAGAGAAGTACAGGCCTCAAACAGTAGAAGAATGTATTTTACCGGAGCGGATGAAAAAGCCGTTTCAGGAGTATGTTAATCAAAAAAACATACCAAATCTTCTTCTTTCTGGTGGACCTGGAGTAGGAAAAACAACAATAGCAAAAGCCATGTGCAACGAAATTGGTTGCGACTACATGGTTATTAACGGGTCTGATGAATCGGGTATTGATACATTTCGAACCAAAATTAAGCACTATGCATCATCGATGAGTTTGTCTGGCGGTAGAAAGGTTATTATCATTGATGAGGCAGACTATTTAAATCCCAATTCAACACAACCTGCTTTGCGTAATGCGATTGAAGAATACGCAAGTAATTGTTCTTTCATTTTTACTTGCAATTTCAAAAATCGTATCATTGATCCACTCCATAGTCGGTGTGCAGTTATCGAATTCAACTTAAAGAATGGTGAGAAGGACAAGATGGCCACTCAGTTCTTTAAACGAATTCAGTCTGTTTTGCAAAGTGAAAAAGTAGAGTTCGATAAGGCGGTTATTGCTGAATTAATCAAAAAACATTTCCCTGATTTCCGCCGTGTTTTAAATGAATTACAAAGGTATTCTCAGTTCGGTGCAATCGACACAGGTATTCTTGCACAGATCGGTGATGTACCTCTTAAAGAAATTGTGAAGTTTATTTCCGAGAAGGACTTTGGTTCGATTCGTAAATGGGTTTCTTCTAATGATATGGATTCTACCACATTATTCCGTAAGATTTACGATATGATGTATGATGTATTAAAACCACAATCTATCCCTCAAGCAGTTATTATTCTTGCTGACTATCAATATAAATCGGCTTTTGTTGCAGATCAAGAAATCAATACTGTTGCTTGTTTGACAGAATTGATGGTGAATTGTGAGTTTCTATGAACGACATTTTTAATGGACTTTTAGGTTGGATAAAAGATGACTGGTATTCAAATAAGTTTCGTTTTATTGTGGAGCTTCTCGCTTGGGCTATTAGTATTGGCTGTAGTATCACCATGGCGCTCACCGTACCTAACCCCCCTCTTATTGTGCTTTATCCTGTTTGGATTAGTGGTTGTGCCATGTATGCTTGGGCTGCTTATACTCGGAAATCATTTGGCATGTTGGCTAACTACTTGTTATTGGTGACAATCGATTTTATTGGTTTGTTTAGGATGTTGTAATATGATGACAAGAAAAGTTTCTAAGAAACTGATCAATCTCATCAAAATGAACGCACTAAGTAGAGATGCTAATGGTGAATTTACCATAATCAAATCTTCAACCAATAAAAAAAGAATGATGCACGATTCTTCTGGCATCAGAGCAGGTTCTTTACCTAATAGTAAAGTTTGGATTCCAAGTAAACTGTATTTGGATGAAAACGATCTAGAAGAAATTTGGCAAGAACAGGAACAATTGTGTTATTGGTTTAAGATACCACTAGACTTAGAATTAATCTTCAACAATCATCCAGAGTATTTTCCAAAACATCCTTTAGCACCATCTGTGGATAGAAAAGATGATAAGTTGGATTACACTAGAGATAATGTGGTGATATGTTGTAGATTGGCCAACTTTGGCAGAAATATATACCCCTTTGATAAATTCCACGATGTTATTGGAAAAGTAACATCTAAAAATACTAATTATTATGAACCCATTTGACTATGTTAACGAAATATTGCAAGGTAAAAAACAGTTAATTATTGACGATGCATCTGAAAAGGCATATGTACCATTTTTAACAAATAGATCATTATCATATCATTTAGACTGCATTATGTACGCAAATGAGATGAATAAACGGCATATTGTTGATTCCAAACTACAAAATGATTTTTTACTAAATACTGTTAGGTCTAAGAAAAGACCATTTGCTAAGTGGGCTAAAACAGTACAGAATGATGATTTAGAATGTATTCAAAAGATGTATGGCCTATCAAAAATTAAAGCACGTGAAGCAATCCGCCTACTTAGTGATGAACAAATCCAAAAATTAAAAGAACAAACCGATACCGGTGGATTAAGGAAGTGATATGGTTGACCTTGCACAGTTCGTTGAGGTAAAACTTGACGATCAGGACGATTTTTTAAAGGTAAGAGAAACACTTACCCGTATTGGAGTTTCATCACGCAAAGAAAGAATTTTATATCAGTCTTGCCACATTTTACACAAGCAAGGCAGGTACTATATTGTACACTTTAAAGAACTTTTTGCACTTGATGGAAAGCCATCTAATATTTCTGAGAATGATATACAAAGGCGTAATGCAATTGCCAATTTATTATCCGAATGGGGTTTAGTAACAATTTTAAATCCTAAGATTATGGAAAATAATATTGCACCATTACATCAGATAAAAATTATATCATTCAAAGAAAAGGATGAATGGGAATTGATACCAAAATACAATATTGGTAAAAAAACTCAAGACTATTAATTATTAACTAAGTGAAAATATATTATGATGAAACCTAATAAAACTTTTAAGATGGATAAAGAAACTAAAAGAACTTTATCCACTTTACATGGTCAGAAAAAATATGACTTTAAGAAAATGATGATTGAGGCACAGTTATGTTCTGCTGTGGTTGTTCGTGAAAAGAAAAAAGGTAAAGATAAGGATGAAACCTAAATTTATCCAAGCCCACATGAACGCAGCTGAGAATTATTCAAAGTTATCATCAGCAAAACGCCTTCAAGTTGGTTGTGTTATAGTTAAAGATGATACCATTATTGGTATTGGTTACAATGGTATGCCATCAGGTTGGGATAACGATTGTGAAAATCGAATCTATGCTAACGAATGGTCTATCGATAATAACTTATGGGACTATCAAGAAGAAGATGGTACCGCATACAATTTAAAAACTAAACCAGAAGTACTTCACGCAGAAACCAATGCAGTAGCAAAGGTTGCTAAATCAACAAATTCAACAGATGGTGCTGATATTTTTGTTACTCATGCACCATGCATAGAATGTGCCAAACTAATTCATCAATCAGGAATTAAAAGACTTTTTTACAGAGATACATATAAGAATGATGATGGGTTAAACTTTCTCAATCAATGTAATATCGAGGTGAATCGTGTCAAAGACCTACACAACTAGAGTTATAGCCGCAGATTGTTTTGGTGATGCAATTGTTCATTTGCCTGATGAATTGGTAAAAGAACTAAATTGGTTAGTTGGTGATGAATTGGATTTCCAAATAGAAGGTGATTCCATCAGAATAATAAATTTAACAAAGGAAAAAAGAGATGCAATTAACAACTAATTTTTCATTGAATGAAATGATTAAGAGTGAAACAGCTTTACGCCATAACATGGATAATACTCCAGGTGAAGTAGAAATTGAAAACCTCCGTGTATTGTGTGAAAATGTTTTACAACCTTTGCGTGATGCATACAATACAGGTATCAAAGTAAATTCTGGATTCCGTCATCCTGAAGTAAATGCTGCTGTTGGTGGTTCCAAAACTTCCGACCATTGTAAAGGTCAAGCTGCTGACATTGAAATTCCTGGTGTTCCAAATGCTGACTTAGCTAAATACATTTCTGAGAATTTTAAGTTCACACAAATCATTCTTGAGTTTTATACATCTGGTATTCCTGATTCTGGTTGGGTTCATGTTTCATATGATCCAGCAAATTTAAAATGCCAAACTCTTACAGCTGTAAAAGAAAATGGTAAAACTGTATATAAACCTGGATTGATTGCATAATGGATGTAAGAGCATTAATTGCTTTTTTGAATCGTATTAAATGTTGGATGCCAATGGTTAATCCTGGCATTCGTGAAGAAATTGATTCTGTAATTAACCAATTGAGAAATAGTTTACCAAAATAATTAAAATGGAGTTGTTATGTTAGTTTTGCCTGATGAGATGGTTGGTCGACCTGTAGCCTTTACTTGTTCGACCTTTGATTTATTACATGCTGGTCATATTTTAATGTTGGCCGAATGTAAACAAATTTGTGATTACTTAATTGTGGGTCTACAAACCGATCCAACAATTGATAGGCCTGATACCAAAAATAAACCAGTTCAGTCCATTGTAGAAAGATATGTACAACTTTCTGCGGTAAAATTTGTGGATGAAATTATCGTCTATGATACTGAGAAAGACCTAGAAGATATGTTAGCGTTTTTACCTATCACCATGCGAATTTGTGGTGAAGAATATAAAGACAAACATTTAACAGGTAAAGATATTTGTGATAATCGAGGCATTCGTACACACTACAATTCTCGCACACACCGATTCAGTTCCTCTGAATTACGGCAAAGAACTTATCAATCAGAATTAGTTAAAATTGCCGCAAAATAATTGAAGTTATGTTATAATGTATTTTTATGTTAAGGAAATAGTATGAACATTCGTGAATTGGCCAAAAGACTTGCCATCGAAAATAAAACCATTCAGGCAGATCGGTATGATTTATACCTGCGTGAGTTTGATAATAAGGTTGAATTGTTGGGCTTTGTACAAGACCCAAATTACAGCATGAACGATTTTCGTGGTCGTGAAATGTTATTCCCAAAACGATGGATTACTCTTGCCGTTCTCGATGCTGATACACAGGTGAAAGTATGATGATTAAATTAATTACACTCAAAACAAACCACACACTAATGGGTAAAATGGAAGATGATGGATTACTTCCACATATAACCATTAAATATCCTGTTCAAGTGGTGTCTGTGCCACCTAGAGCTGCTAATGAAGCTTCAAGTATTGCTTTTGTTCCTTTTTTAGAATTTTGCGAAGAATTTAAAAGTGGTATTAAAATTTCAAAAGAGGATATTCTCTGCACTACTAACCCCGTTGTTGAATTAGAAAATCAATATAATTCAATTTTTGGATCTGGAATACAAATTGCTAAATCTCTGTGAGTAAGTACTATACAAACGTTGTCGTACAAGGCAACAACATTCTCTATCGAGGAGTTCAAAATGGTAGGCGAGTAAGGATGAAAATCCAGTATTCGCCTACTTTGTTTTTGCCTTCTAAGAAACCTACCGAATTTAAAACCTTGTTTGGTGAAAATTTGGAGCCTATGCGTTTCGAATCTATTCGTGAATCCCGTGATTTCGTTAAACGATATGAAGGTGTTGACAACTTTAAAATCTATGGTAATGATCGATATGAGTATGCTTTTATTGCTGACGAATTTAAAGGTCAAATTGATTCGATATTAAAGATTTAAATATTGCAATTGTCGATATTGAGGTTGGATCTGAGAATGGTTTTCCTGATCCATATAAAGTAACCGAACCAATTACTGCTATTGCTGTCTATCAACTGAATGGTGATATTAATGTTTATGGTTGTGGTGACTATGAAATAAAAGGTAAAGAAAAATACCACAAATGTAATGATGAAATCGATCTTGCAAAGAAATTTTTGCAAGATTGGCAAAACAATTATCCTGATATTATAACAGGTTGGAATACTGAATTCTTTGATATACCATATCTTGTAAATCGTATTCGTGTTTTGCTTGGTGAAGATGAGATGAAGAAACTTTCTCCATGGAATAATGTGTGGGAAAGAAAAACGACATACAATGGTCGTGAAATGATTTCATATCATATCTCAGGTGTTGCGGCACTTGACTATATCGAACTGTACAAATGGTATGCGCCAGGTGGTAAGTCACAAGAGTCCTATAAATTGGATTCTATAGCTAACGTTGAACTTGGTGAATCAAAACTTTCTTTTGATGAGTATGATAATCTACATCAATTGTATCGTTTGAACTATCAGAAATTTATTGAGTATAACATTAAAGACGTTGAGTTGATTGTCAAACTTGAAGATAAATTAAAACTACTTCAATTGGCAATTACTCTTGCTTATGATACCAAAACAAATTACGAAGATGTGTTTGCACAAACTCGTATGTGGGATTCAATAATCTATTCCAATTTATTGGCAAAAAGAATTATTGTACCACCAAAAGTTGTAAAGAAAAAAGAATCGGCCTTTGAGGGTGCATATGTAAAAGACCCTCAAGTGGGTATGCATAGATGGGTTGCATCATTTGACCTTGACAGTCTATATCCGCATTTGATGATGCAATATAACATTTCGCCAGAAACTTTAATTCAACCAGAAAATTACACCGATGTAATGCGTAAAATTATTATGGATGGTGTTTCAGTTGAAAAGATGTTAGAAAAGAAAGTTGATACATCTCCACTAAAAGATGTAACAGTTACTCCAAATGGCCAATTTTTTAGAACCGATGTTCAAGGTTTCTTACCAAAAATGATGGAAGAAATGTACGAAGATCGTAAGAAGTTTAAAAAGATGATGTTAAAGGCGAAACAGGATTATGAGGACGAATCTGATCCTCAAAAGAAAGAGGAGATTGCTAAGTTAGTTTCAAGGTATAATAATCTGCAACTTGCTAAAAAAGTTTCATTGAACTCCGCTTATGGTGCTCTTGGTTCGCAATATTTTCGATTCTATGATTTAAGGCAGGCTCTTGCCGTTACATTGGCAGGCCAACTTTCTATTCGTTGGATTGAAAATAAATTGAATTTATTCATGAACAAATTACTAAAAACGGAAAAAGATTATGTTATCGCCTCAGATACAGATTCGATATATTTACGTCTTGGTGAACTTGTTGATAAGGCGTATTCACAAGACAAAACACCTGCGGGAGTTATCTCCTTCATGGACAAGGTCTGTGAAGATAAGATACAACCTTATATTAACCAAAGTTATCAGGAACTTGCTACATATGTCCACGCATACTCACAAAAAATGAGAATGAAGCGTGAAGCCTTGGCCGACAAAGGAATATGGACTGCCAAGAAACGCTATATTATGCATGTATATAATAATGAAGGTGTTGCCTACAATGAACCTGACATGAAAGTTATGGGTCTTGAGATGGTAAAATCTTCCACACCATCTGCCATTAGAGCTAAAATGTCATTGGTGATTAAAATGATGATTACGCAAAATGAAAGTGATGTACAAAAGTTTATTGCGGATTTCCGTGAAGAATTTAAATCTTTACCGCCAGAAGAAATCTCTTTCCCAAGAGGAGTTAATGGTATTAAAGAATATGCGGATTCGGCCACACTATATAAAAAGGGTACACCAATACATGTCAAAGGTGCAATCATCTACAATCACCTGTTAAAGGAAAAAGGTTTAACTAAGAAATATCCTTTAATACAAGATGGTGAGAAATTAAAGTTTGCATATTTAAAAACACCTAATACAGTAAGAGATACTGTTATTTCTTATCCAGTTAGATTACCAAAAGAGTTTGACATACATCAATATATCGACTATGATTTACAGTTTGAGAAATCATTTATCGATCCTATCAAAGTGATTCTTGATTGTATTGGATGGAAAGTAGAAAAACAAAGTAGTTTAGAGGACTTCTTCTCATGATACAAGTATATTTAACTTTTTTAACCGCAATTGCCTTATCAGCAATTGCAGGTTTCTATTCAATCATTGGATTAGCACAGATATTTCCTGGTTCTTTTTGGCCTATTGTTCTTATGGGAAGTATTCTTGAGATTGCCAAATTAGTTACCATCTCTTGGTTATATAATAATTGGAAAAGTGCAGGAACATTATTAAAAACTTATTTTTCAATTGCAGTACTTGTATTGATGACCATCACATCAATGGGTATTTTTGGTTACCTTTCAAAAGCCCACCTAGAATCTAATGTTGTTTTGGGTGCCAATACAGTACAGTTGAGAACATTAGAGATGCAAGAGAAGATCACCAAAGATAGATTAGATTATCTTTTAAAGCAGGCTAGTGATCCAGAAAAAACATCTTCTAGGGTTGATCGTGATATTCGTAATGCACAAGCGGATCTAAAGAAATTAACTGAACAAAAGTTGCCATTATTATCTGAAGAAAATAAATTGGCGGCAGAAATTGGTCCAATCAAATATATTGCTGAACTATTCTATGATAAAAATGATCCATCTTTTATAGATAAAGCAGTAAGAGCAGTAATTATTATTATCATTATTGTATTTGATCCACTTGCCGTGTTGTTATTGATTGCGGCACAAAAAACATATAAGATCACAACACGGAATAATACCAAAACTACCAAAAAGAGTAAAAAGAAACAGGTAGATCATGTAATAGAGCTTGACGAAGATGAAGAAATTGTGATACAATATCAAGAAGAAGAAAAAAACGAAGTAATACCCAAATCGAAGATTACCAAACTTGACGGAGGTTCATTTTAAAATGAGTGTATTAGATAAACTAAAAAAGAATTCGACCATTAAAGAAAGTGCGATTCTAGAAAAATCCAAATTCTTTACTGAGAAGGATATGATTCAAACGGAAGTGCCCATGATTAATGTGGCATTATCAGGTCGCCTCGATGGCGGTCTTGTACCAGGTCTTACAATGTTGGCTGGTCCATCAAAACACTTTAAGACAGCATTTGCTTTATTGATGGCATCAGCGTTTCTTAAAAAGTATAAAGATGCTGTTATATTATTTTATGATTCAGAATTTGGTACTCCACAAAAGTACTTTGAAACATTTGATATTGATACTTCCCGTGTATTGCACACTCCAATTACCGATGTTGAAGAACTCAAATTGGATATTATGAAGCAACTATCTGAATTAGATAACAAAGATCGTGTTATTATTGTTATCGATTCTATTGGTAACTTGGCATCAAAGAAAGAAGTTGATGATGCTCTTGATGGCAAAACAGTTGCTGATATGTCCCGTGCAAAACAAATGAAGTCTTTATTCCGTATGGTGACACCACATTTAACAATCAAAGATATTCCAATGGTTGTTGTGAATCATACTTACAAAGAAATTGGCATGTTCCCTAAAGATATTGTTGGTGGTGGTACAGGTTCATACTACTCATCTGACACTATTTGGATCCTTGGCCGTCAACAAGATAAAACCGGTACCGAACTTTCGGGTTACAACTTTATCATTAATGTTGAGAAATCTCGTTATGTTCGTGAGAAGTCCAAAATTCCAGTCACAGTATCTTTTGATGGTGGTATTAATTTGTATTCTGGTCTACTTGATGTTGCCTTAGAAGGTAACTTTGTAGCTAAACCTTCAGCAGGTTGGTATGCAAAAGTTGATCGAAAAACAGGTGAAATTAGTGATAAGAAGTTTCGTGAGGCTGACACGAATACTAAAGAATTTTGGAAAGATTTATTAAATGATAAACAGTTTAGCGAGTTTGTTTCAAAGAAATATTCAATATCCTTTGGAAGCATTATGGGAAACAATATTTCCACCGAAGAAGAACTTACCGAAATATAGATTCCAACAATCACCGCATGACGATGCCACTTGGATTGAAATTACATCAGGTAAATATACTGGTGTAGTTTTATCCTATGGCATGGTCAAGTTTGCCATGGAATTCAATATTCCCAAATTAAATTTCAGTTACAATATACTTTATTCTGGTGAACATGATAAAGACCTATTGCAAAATGATTATGAATTTGTTACAATAATGGGAGATATACTCTCAGAAATTATTATAGAAAATGAACCGACTAGAACAAACGATATTGAAGAACCTGATTTATAATGACGATTATTCCCGTAAAGTTTTGCCGTTCATTAAACCAGAGTATTTTACCGACTTAACTGAAAAGACTGTTTTTAATGAAGTTACAGAATTCATTAACAAATACAAAAATCTACCAACACACGAATCTCTAGTAATTAATTTTACAGAATCTAAAACATTATCAGAAGATCAAGTAAGAGATTCTATCTCACTACTTAATGAACTTACTGATAACAAAAATGATCCTACTGAAAAACAATGGCTAATTGAACAGACTGAAAAGTTTTGTCAAGACAAAGCAATCTATAATGCCATCATGGAATCAGTTTCGATTCTAGATGACAAACAACATAAAAAATCCAAAGGTGAAATTCCTGGTCTATTGAGTGATGCTCTTGGAGTTTCATTTGATTCTTCAGTTGGTCATGACTATATTCAAGATTCTACTGATCGATATGATTTTTATCATAAGACTGAAGCGAGAATTAAATTCGATTTGGACATGTTTAATAAGATCACCAAAGGTGGTTTACCAATAAAAACACTCAATATTGCTTTGGCTGGTACAGGCGTTGGTAAGTCTTTATTCATGTGCCATGTGGCTGCTTCATGCCTTGCTCAAGGTCATAATGTATTGTATATTACCTTAGAGATGGCTGAAGAAAAGATTGCAGAACGAATTGATGCCAACTTGTTGAACATCGATATGCAAGAACTTCATACTATAAGTAAAACTGACTATGATAGAAAGTTTGATGTATTACGCAACAAGACACATGGCAAATTAATTATCAAAGAATATCCAACTGCTGCGGCTTCTACATTACACTTTAAATCGTTGTTGAATGAATTGCATTTAAAGAAGAATTTTAAACCACATATTATCTTTGTTGACTATTTGAATATTTGTTCATCATCTAGGATTAAACCCGGTGCAAGTGTAAACTCATATTCTTATATTAAGGCAATTGCTGAAGAACTAAGGGGACTTGCAGTTGAGTTTGCGGTACCTGTAGTATCTGCAACACAAACGACAAGAAGTGGTTTTACAAATACAGATCCAGGTCTAGAAGATACATCAGAATCTTTTGGTTTGCCTGCAACTGCCGATTTTATGTTTGCTTTGATTTCTACTGAAGAACTAGAACAACTAAATCAAATCATGGTCAAACAATTGAAAAATCGTTTTGGTGACCCTAATCACTATAAACGCTTTGTTGTTGGTATTGATAGAAGTAAAATGAGATTATATGATGCAGAACCTACTGCACAACAAGGTATTGCGGATTCAGGACAAGATAGTGAACCCATCAATACTTTTGGTAATCGTGAACGTAAGTTTAATTCTAAATTTGAAGGAATAAAAGTATGAAAGTAGTTACACTTGAAACTAAAGATCAAAAAATTAAAAAGCAAGATCGTGATGACTTTTTAGAGATAATTGATACCTTTAGAGAAAGATTTGTTAATGGTGAAGTGAACGAATTTGTCATTTCATGTTTAGATGATGAAGGTGAAGCTGAAATCTATATTGCAAGTCAAGACCTTGTTGGTGCTGTTGGCATGTTTGAATTAGGTAAAGAAGCTTTATACTCACAATACAGATGAATAAAGAACAAGCTATACATTGTTCAAAGGTTTTTTCGGACTATTTTGATAAGTTCGAGAGAATCGATGACTACATGCGTGATGAAAAATTAAATTCATTATCGACTAGACCAGCGGCTTTGTTTGGTATGGGACCTGAAGAAGATTTATTTTCAGATTTCACAATGTCACCTAATGATATGGATTTTGAAATATTAGAATTACCAGCCGACAGATGGTCTGGTTATTTGGATATTATTTCATCACACAATAATCTATCCTCACCTGGTCGTAATCTTAGATTGGCCGTACTAGAAAAGAAAACTCAGAAGTGGGTTGGTTTTATTCGCATTGGTTCACCAACTATTATGATGAAACCTAGAAATGAATTACTTGGTCAAGTGATTACTAATCTACCTGAAACAACCAAGTCATTTAACAAATCTACAGCAATGGGTTTTGTGATTGTACCTGCACAACCATTTGGTTTTAATTATCTTGGTGGCAAACTACTTGCCGCTATCTGTTGTTCGCATGAAGTTCGTGAGATGTTAAACAAAAAATATGACATGAATACTAGTCTATTTGAAACCACCAGTTTGTATTGTACTTCTAAAACAGTATCGCAATATGATGGTATGAAACCTTATTTGCGTTTTCAAGGATTAACAGAGTCTAATTTTTTACCTATGAT